>Ga0123357_10004445_pt1 | contig 16465 bp, 7 predicted proteins | sample TergutEmb28metaG_FD_89873 | JGI IMG/M metagenome (GOLD analysis project Ga0123357, IMG submission 89873) | Embiratermes neotenicus P4 segment gut microbial communities from Petit-Saut dam, French Guiana - Emb289 P4 | ecosystem: Host-associated > Arthropoda: Insects > Digestive system > Gut ... | reverse complement strand
TAGTAGTAGTAGTAGTAGTAGTACTAAAATTATTAATTAACTCCTAAGCAGTATCTAAGCATTTATAATTTTTTATATAAATATAACTTTAGTTAGGTACAGATAAAGCTCCCTGATGTTGGTCAAGACCGAAACATTTAGGGGCGATATTATTGTGTATTTTAATGTAAATTTAAAACTTTAACCAAGTTAATAAATAGTGCATTTGTTGGTGTGTGAACTACGCAGTATCTAAGCAGTTTGAACTTGTTGGATTCGTACATTCCGGTATTTTGCTGGAAACTGCTCACTGTGTAGGCAAATTTGACAGATATGGACACAAAAGTTTAGTAGCAATATTAGTAGATATAATGATTTAAATACTTTTTATTGCAAAGAAAATGAAACAGACAGCATTTTTTATTATATTTTCTACAGTATCAGATGAACGACGCAGTAAGGAGGGCTAATACGGATTCTTTGTATAGAAAACATCTGGAAATCTAAGATGTAAATGATAATAGGAAGTTTTACACTAATATAAACTGTAAGGAAATTATCTTTGGTAATCTGGATGCAACTGATCTATCTCAAGATAATCAAATTTTAGAACGTTTTCATAAAGACGCAGCAGAAAGCACGCTGATTCATTTCGGGCGTTTCATCCAGGAACTTTAGAATTTACTTAAATTTTATATTATTTATGCCCGGGAATTAGTTGATACTTATACAAAACACCACCAAAAATGCGTCATACTAATATATATAATTTTACAATTAAAATACTAGCATCAAAACCTAATTATAGTCTAATTTATTTGCACAAAACCTATGTCTTCAACATATGATTGCTGCGCACTCCATGAAGATGGCCCGAAGAGGGTCAAAACATGTAGCAGCTGTAATATATTACTTGTAAAATTTTATATAATAATACTGTGCATTCTGTTGGTGTAGTCTTATGTAAAGTGCTTATATAAAGTCGGAACACACTGAAACATCTGTGGTATGAATTTTATACATTTACAGACTAATGAAAGACGCTGTCAGGATGTCAGACCGCATTGCTTATAACGGTAGCATGATAAATTAATATTTAAGTACAAGACAGGCAAGGAAGGAATAGTAGTTTTCTCGGACGCACAATCCCGGTGTTTACCTAAACAGACTGAGAAAAGCTTTCAGAATTCAGGATATAAAACTTCCTTACTGCGATTTTTCTTCAGAGCACAAGTAAGTTAAAAGCAAAACTGTCCCCTAAGTACGTCATATTCACCCTTAAACTCGGAATTAAGTGGAGATTTGACATCGGCTTCAAGCTCTGGCAGCTTTACCACCTGGGAAATAGCGACAGGTAACCATTGGTTATGAGGCTTGGTCAACACTAGGACAGGTCTGGATGTTTTAGAATACAACAAAAACACTTTCCCATACAAGACGTAAACGACACATCGACGGTTCGCTAAGGAGCCTAATAAGTAAAATCGCTACGCTATAAAGACGCCGGAAACAAGTACAGTGATGTGTATACTGTGGTATGTGTCACGGATTACTCAGAATTACGTGACAGTTGCTTTAATGTATATACGTTCTGACTGGCGAGTCAGTATCACTAAGAAAATATTCAAGTTGAATTCATACAGAGTGTTATAATCCGGATTATTTCTTTTGGACAAAGTAAATGTTTTGATAACAGGTCATTTACTTAAAGCTAAAGTCATTCTGAAATTCTCTTCAACGTTTCTTGTATGTTGTGGAGTCGCGGTGTTTAGCCTTCTGGTATACATAAACAAGTAATAAAGGCAAAAGTATAAATCCAATTTCTTACCCATTAAGCTGAAATATTTCAATTACAAAATACACATTCTTATTTTTTCTCAAGGCGCAAAATCTCCTAATGGGCAAGGACCTCCTCATTTTCGAGGCTTCACGATCACACCCAGACACGCCACACTTGTTGACTCCTCTGCACGAGTGATCGGCCCGACGTAGATACTTCTACCTAACAACACACAACACTCAAAAGAAATATACGTCCATGCCCTCGGTGGGATTCGAACAAGCAATCCTAGCAAACGAGAGACCGAAGACACACACCTTAGACCGCGCGGCCACTGGGGCAGACCACATTATGAAAAAAATATTTTATAATTTTCAGATACGTTCAACCATTGCCAAAAATTGACAGTAAATCTATATATATGTATTGCAAATCTGTAGCGAGGGCTCAGCTGAGCTTTGTCACCCTGTGTAAGTATTTCATTTATCTGAAAGCTGCTAGAAATAAATTTGTTCCATTTTTTCTCACAAAAAGTACTTTGTAGCATTTCTGAGTTAGCTGACGGTACCCCTCAAGATGGATACGGGGTGAAATCGGCGGAATAGCGTAATCTGTGGAGGGGGAAAAAAGGAATTCAATTTCAGCAGGCGGATTAGGGTGGAAGTCTGAAGTCCTTGCGTGTCTTCAGAGGAGCCAGACATACCATGGGCTTGATCCTACGGCATATATTTGGATCCTTCTTTCATATATATATATGTTTTCTGTTCTACCCAATTCGATTCCGGGAACTCCTTAGAGAATAATACAATAGTATGAAACTTTGTGTTAAAATCTTTCCTTCCAATATCTCCAGAATGTCTTCTAACACCTCTGCAAGTTATGCAAATGCGCGACTCACCGGTTCTAGATTTTTCTGGCAATCGATGTGTTAAATGGAGCCGATGGCATTCAAGCATTACTGGGAATTATTACAAGTTCTCAGGGCAGGAAAGTGCGTCAGATTTGGTTTCGTGTTTGAAACAGTTGCGCTTTCTCCTTTACTGGTTACTGTCTAAAACGCGAATGAAGAATGGGTAGTTGTGTTTTAATTACGTTTTAGTGTAATATTATTGTATTCTCGGTCTTACACCTTAAACGTAAGTTGATTTCGACCTTTCGGAGGCATTTTCTTGCTTCCATCTTCAGGGCAACAGCCATAAAACAGGGGGAAACAGGAAATGGATCGATTTATAGAGACAGACTGGACGGGCTGTGACCAATAGGAACCACTGAAATGGAAGAGCGAATAAATGTTGTACTGAACCAAGAGAAACTGAAATTCAAAGCGAGAAAAGCGAAGCAATAAGTGTTCATTTCACCGGTATAGCTAGTTTTTCGTCGCTCTACCAATAAAATGGAATAAATGACTTCCTTCCATCATTAAAAGACAGCTAATCTTGTAATGTTTTTTTTTTAAATTATTACTTTGTATTATACAAAATTTCTGTAGGGCAATTGCTAAAAGGGTAGGAACCCGGACTTTTCCCTGCTATACCCTGCCGCTTGAAACCTGAGCGCGCGCGTATGTTTGTGTTTAAGAGATACAGGGGTACATGGAAAGAAAAGAAAATGTGAATTGTCCTGCACAGCGTCCATTTATACGTAAGTAAGGCGACGATGTAACAGCTATATTTACTGTAGCTCGTGTAATTAGCGAGAGAAAGAATGAATACTACAGTGAAGTATAGGCTTAGTCAAGCGGGAAAATTACCGCACACCCACTGGAAATGACACATTGAGGAAAGGTTATGTTAGTTGCTAGCTGGTTTTCCTAAAGTAGAGGCAGGTTTTCTGGGGTTTTCCCAGGGTGTTTGGGAGATAAAGGCGGCACGTTTGTTCGAAACGTCAGATAGCAATTACCTAACCACACGGCGCTACAGCCCAGAACACCTGCTTTCTCAACGATCACGTGGTGAACGATTCAAATCACTGTTCCCATATCGTTAAGAAGATATATAATTCTAAATATTGTATATCCCTCATTTTCTGTGTTTTTAGGAGCGTGATTGATTTTCTATGAAAGACTGAGATTACAAAAGTTTTTATAATATTTGGACGTCAATATCCCTGAATACACAAAATATTTCTTACAAATAGTAAAGAAAAAAGGGACTATTGTTCAGTACTGAATGTTGGTATTATGAATTCTAAGAATATGGGTTTTTTGGCGGTAGAATCTCGTACCGGAGACAGTAACATCATATACTGCCATGGTGTAGTTCTGTGGAATTTATTCCAAGTTGGAATTTTACGGGAGGGAGCTTCTCACTAAACCTGTGTACGGTCGCAGTTCTCTTCAGTGTGACTGCTAAAGCACAGACAAATTGAATTAAGTTGTGTGTTGTAATTTTTTGTAAGACTTAAGTAGTGTGACGTATGAAGCTAAATATAAGTTACTTTATTTCTTACTTATCCTTCTTCTGCAGTATGAATATGTGCAAGGTTGATAAAACTGTGATTCTGGATTTAGTAGAGACGCCATTCTGAAGAAAAAGGGTAGAGGAGAAACATAAGATGAAAAAGGACGGATAACCCTACACCCCTTTGCCTAATGTGAAGGGTAGAGGCAAGAAGAATGGGAGATGGGAGCTTTATTTTAAATGATCTGATCTATATGATAACTTTAGATTTCTCTCCTTTGCGGATAATGAAAGACTTGTGCATGATCACATATTTTCGTTTATTGTTATTACTATGTATTGCTGTTACTATTGCCACTTAGACCAATGCTGGATGATTGAATTTTCATTTCTTGGAGGCAGAGAGGGAGCGATGTTAAAAGAGAGGCACTCTGTATCATTCCGCATGGCCTGACCTTCGGATCAGGACTAGCCACTGAGAGCAATAACCACCATATGACATCGTTTTATCGTCTATTATTAAGATCCCACCTGTTCCTTTACATAATGCACAGTTGCAAGAAATGGAAGATCAGTGCAGGTAAATCGCTTCATGAAATATTAAAGCGGTCGAAGTCTCTAGCAACGAGGTCACAGACGATGGAAACTACAGAAAAGAAAATGTCATAAGGAATGTAATAAACCTTCCACATCATTCAGTCACTTGCTTAATAACTGTACAAATGCAGACAGAAGCACATTGGTGGACTGCACACCGTAATTTTAGAACAACAGTTGTCATTTTTAGGCGCGTTCGCAAAATTGCGAAAAGCGACCATTAACTTCGTCATGTCTGTCCTTCTGTCCGACTACATGGAGCATCTCGGTTCCCACTACAAGGATTCCATGAAAGTTGATATTTGAATATTATTCGAAAACCTGTCAAGAAAATACAAGTTTCATTAAAATCTGACATAAATAATGGGCAATTTACATGGCGGCCTATGTACATTTATGATAATACCTCGCTCAGTTCTTTTTGTATAAAAATGAAAAAAAAATACTTTACTTTGAATGATTTTTTTCACGCCCGAAAATCGTGTCCTTTATGACTTAATTTGAAAAACTATGGTACAGCTAATCAGGCCACAGACGACAAAGTAATACGGTGCATGCATTTTGCTTGCTGGACAAGCAAGGCTACAGGCACACACTCGGAACATGTAATTCTTTTTGCTTTTCTGCAGCAATAATCGCTGCGCTAAATCATCTGAATGTTACGTTATATGGGCATTGCACGTCTTGTTTTTTAAGTAAAGAATGCAGACAAGAATCGAATTTCATAAGCAAATTTGTAGCATTCTTTCAGTACATGATTAAAATATGCAACAAGCTTGTTTATCTAATTCTAAGTGAACTCGGTAAAAGGCCTCTCGTATCTTTTCCTTCAAGCGTTTCTCACAGTCTTCCGAAGAGTAAGAAGGCAGCAATAAAGAAAGACAAGAATAATGAATTCTCCTTCTTCTCTTCTAAGTTGCTAGACAGAGTAATTTGACTTGTTTAGCATGGAATAACAAACAATCCAACAGATTCCTGCCTCATCTCATACTGCTGGTGATGGAAGAAGAAAGTCTTCGCCGTCCGTACGTTCTGCCCCCCCTTTCATTCCGCTAAAATCTACATAGACGATATAAAGCACACACATTCCGTAATCCAAGTTATGTCTGCACGGAACAAATAGTCTCGCTGCTTATTCATAACGACTCCAGAGTACATTCAGAAACTTGAAAATGCAACTTCATTCTTGAAGCAATCAACAGAAGCTTCATCGAATTCTGTCCAAGAACTTTCTGAAGACGTTGGGTAGTATAAATAAGTGAAGGCCCTATTGCACTCCGACCCTGAAGGCCGTGCGGTAGACCGCCGGAAGCGTGGAAGTCTGTCTCTTGTGATTGTTGTGTGCTGTGTGGTAGAGATGTCTGCGACAGGCCGATCGCTCGTCCAGAGGAGTCCTACCGAGTGTGTGTGTGTGTGTGTCATTGACTGTGACAAAGTGCAACAATAACCCCCTACACCTGCACGGATTATGTCGAAGTGGTCAGACTAAGTAAGAAATAAACAAACCACTACACTATTTAGAGTTTGTCACGGACATCACACATGTTGGTAAGTAGCATTGTTTTTTATTTATTGTAAGATCCAACTCTTCGTAAGAGCCGCATCATACTTTCAGGTGACTGATAAATTTCCCGGCACAATTTTGCCTTTTCTTCATATACGGAAAGACGTTACATTTCCAGCTTACTGATTGTAGTTTTTCTTAACTCTGCTTCCTTCTCGCAATACATACATCCAGCTGACGTCGCCACCAACGTACAACTACATGCCCTGTGTAACTGGCCCTTCATAACGCCGTGATGACCAAAGGCACCACTCACTGTGAAACGTACACAGCGTTTGCGTCTGACTCACGCACTTGACTGATCGCTTTCTAACAATCTTTCAACAAACAACAAATTTTTCCCTAAACACATTTAATCAGTTGATCTTTCTAATAGCGACATAATTCGTTTCTCTGAGGTAAGAAATTAATATTAACGTATCTGAAATTTATATGAACTTTGTCAATTTGTTAAACAGCGAGTTCTGTTACGTTGCAACTGTCCTTCCTGAACATACCGAATATCAATCAACAGCCTGGCTTTCATAGGCTACAGGAGTTTAGAATGCGCGCGCGCCGCCCACACACACACATACATATAAATAGTCAAAACTTCATGTGCAGTGTGTCTATTTTATAGTTTTCCTGAACACGACAACTTCATCGCATTTGAGGCCTCATTCGGCCGGGTAATTAAAATATTTCGATACTTTTCTAGGGATTAAAGTATGTCGAACCGCAGTGAAAAGAGGGCTTTAGGTTCCCGGCTGATGCAACTTTTCTATGCGATAAAGTCTCGTGACATCTTCCTTCATCGGGTTGCTCACGTATTGCTTATGAATTTCCTTCTAGAATATGTTACTAGAAGCGACGGGAAGGCGAGGAAGAAGACGTAAGCATCTACTGAAGACCTAAAGGAAACGAGGGGATACCGAACAGTGAAAGAGGAAGAACTAGATCGCCGTCTGTGGTGAACACGCAATGGAGGAGGTTTGGACTTGTCTTAAGGCAGGCTAGAAAAGACTGACTGCGCAATAACCACCACTACATGTTATTTTGAGCCAGAAGAATCCAGTTCCGGTTCTTAATAATATCTCTTTTAAGATTTCCGGCAATTTATGCCTACGGCTTCTAAGTAGAGCCCTTGGCTCACATTCTTGTAAGTTTATGTGCGACACACTGAACTGAACGGAAAGTGAACTTATTTCTTATCATCGAGCGGAATTACGAAGGATGAAAAAATTCCTGATCAAACTGATAGCGGTGAACACAAAACAGTTTCGAGGTGGGTTGGTTAATGAAGCGATTGTGTACGTGACTGAAAGGATTTCCATGAAAAGGAAGAACAAGAAGTTACGAAGCCGTCAAGATTTAGTAGGAACTAAATAAAATTACATGCGAAACAAATTATAAGTTGCTCTTGTTTATTTCCCTAGGCAATTCTTTGGATGTAAGTTGGGAATGAGAGCTTCAAAGGAATTTGAAGAACATTTTTTGGAATAATAATTTTATTCATCTCTATGTCTAGCATAATATGAAGTGACTTTCGCTACAAAGGTCTAGAAATTAAGGACTATATTGGAATTCCCACAGCTGGAACCCTCAAACGTGTCCGTTGAAGTGTAATTCGACAATGTCCCACCAATTCTAACTTATCCACAGCACACAATCCGCAGTTCCACACGCTGCCTGCACATTTACATCATGGACAGCTAGAAGTGGGTCAAAAAAAATCTGCTCAAATTCCACAACGTTGTTTAAAATGTCCTCAAGCATTTCTGGGTTACAATGTTCCATCTTACTTGTTAGGAGTAATTAAATCAACTTGTTTTCAGATTTTAAGAGAATTATTAGTATGGAACTCTAATACAGCCCGCGAAGTTTGGCACAATACTGCTTTAATGTACTCTTATAACATTAAAATATTGCTTCATAATTACAACACTTTCACTTCAATGTCATAGTTATTAATATATTTATAGCAGAATAGGACAATTTATTTCGAACACAAACTTAAAAAAAAAAATCCCATGGCCGTGCGGTCTAAGGCGTGGGTCTCTGGCCGCTCGCTTGCCGAGACTGCGGGTTCGAATCCCACCGGGGCACGGATGTCTGTCTGTTGTGAGCGTTGTGTGTTATGAGGTAATCTTTGCGACAGGCCAATCGTGCGACCAGAAGAGTTCCATCGCGCGCGTGCGTGTGTGTGTGTGTGTGTGTCTGTCATTGAGTATGATCAGATGCAACAATAACCCTCTACACCTAAAATGAGTGAGCTGACAGCGGTCAGACTAGGAAGGAAAGAAAGAGAGAAATAAAAAGGCACTTAAGAAAAGAGTAATTTAACATTATACCATAATCACAAATTCATTATCATTTACGAATTGCAAGTATCACCATTGTTTAGGGTCAATCTTGGAGTAGAATATAAGAACAGAAGCTTCCTTCCGTCTGTCATTTCCGACATATACCACGCGCTGTTATTCCTAACACAATCTCAATCTACCTAAATTTGTTTTACATACAACAGCTAAAAAAAGTGAGAACATATCGCAGCCAAGTGATTCAACATTGAGGGCACAGCTGATATTATGCACTAATGGATGGAGCAGAGTCTGAGATAAGCTTAAGGCTTTCCGCGACGTAATTAGAAGCTTTTACTCCAGTCATGTCGGAACTTGTTTACACCGTGCTGTTTCAGTTGATGCACTTCCTCCAGAAATCCTCTCCAATTTGCTCCATCAGCCCTATGCATGCACATAAATTCACCGACCATTCATCACAAATTTTCCTCATGCAACGTAAAGAGTCTTCTGGGTATTACCTACATGTATGGACAAAGAAGCAAGATTTGAGGTCTTCACAGCAGCGTTCTGGGTTGATACATGACGAAGACAAAAAGAAACATCCCAGAAGGTTTGGGTCTATGTCAACTGATTGTAATAATATTTTGGACTTGGAATACATGGCATATTTCGAATGAGTTGTAAAGAATAATGTACACAAAAATAAATTCCATATTGCAAATACGCTACATAGATCTTGTAGAGTTCTCTTCCCGTGCATCCTGAACCCATCTAAATCGATATGTGAAACAGTTCCACGTGTGGACAGAACCCATATAAACCTAGACTGACAATACTTTTATTTCCAAACTCTTGCGTTGAAGCATGGCGGTGAACAAGAAATTCAGTAGTGGTTAGGGTTTGAATGTAATGTGGGTGTTTAAGCTGTACTTCCCGTATACGTAAGACTGCGTAGGCGCAAGGAGTTTTCTTTCTCTTTCTTTTTGTTTTGATTTAGCCCTGCCAGTCTTTGCAGCACGTGCAGCGTGTGTGTGTGTGTGTGTGTGCACCTGATGTAACTGTGGTTGCTGTGCACTGTAGTATGCAGCAGTCTTGAACAGTGAGTGACAGTTTGTAGCTGGAAGAGCAGTGATTGTGTAATATCATGATGAAACAGACAATCCAGAGATTGCAACTAAATACGGTCCATTTATATCAGCACTAAGCAATGGTACTCACCGTGCCGGATTGTGGGTTAGCATCGACTCTATTTAGCATCGCAGGCAAAATAATTTCAAACGATAAGGTCGAGACGCAGCAAAGCAACAAGTGACGGCATAAGCAGAGCGTAAGACAGCTTCCAAGTAACAGTGTTGCCACAATCCGCAGACGGCACACTGGATTATACCAGCAGATAAATAGCTAATTGGGCTCTTTCCCTTCCAGTCGTTAGCACCATGGATTCCCAAACACGCAAGGCATTAGAAAAAGAGCTTCAGTCAAGGCAAGAATGCGCACATTAAGAAATACTACATCGACAGCTTGCAAGAAACTATAGACATGCACGATAAATGTTAGGCTACAGCTAATCGTAACGATTTAACAATGAACATCTTCCACAGCCGATCAGAACTGAACTAAATAACAACAGCCAATTTAGTGTAACAGTTTGTCATACATCTAACGGAAGGCCGTCTTCACAGATACTGCTTGCAGCAGCGATAGTTTGCCAGAGATAAATATGGACACTTAGTGAAGTGCACAGCATTGTTGGATTCAGCATCGCAAGGTCATTTTGTAGCAGAACGCTTAGTTCAGCAGCATCATTTGAGAAAATTTAAGGCACATGTACCTGTTCAAGGCATTGACGAGGTCACATATCAATTCATTATGCAGCTTCACTGGAAGTAGAATCCAGATTTAGCAATTGGGAATCCCAAAATAGATAGCACCGTACTTCCCATAATAACAGGAATGATTCCTCCCACATTTGTTGATTGTAATGAATGGGGTATCCCAGAATGTTTGATGTTAGCAGATGAGAAATTCAGCACCTCCATTGACATCCCATTAGGATCTGATGTGTTCTTTGAAGTTCTTAGCCATGATCAGAAGACACAGCGAAGAAATTATCTAGTTTTACAGGATACAGAGCTAGGATGGATTATTTAAGGCAAGATACCTTTATCAACGCCTGAAGGAGTTCCAAGGAAAAGTTTCTTCATTCACAATAATGACAACTTAGATCAGCAACAACAGAGATTTTGGGAATCTGAAGATTGCCAGAATTTTGTTGTGGACAGATTCCACGATTGTGCTTTTATGGTTAGTAACTTCAACTAGTAAGTGGAAAACATTCCTTGCAGACAGAGTCTCCCAAATACAAGGATTGACCGCAGGATGTGCGTGTAGGCATGTTGCATCCACAAACAATCCAGGTGATCTCATATCACGAGGCACAAATCCGGAGACCTAGAAGAACTGCAGGTTATGGTAGCAAGGTCCGGAATGGCTGAATCAGCATCAAAGACAGTGGCCTACCACTCAGCAAAGCATCCAGAATCACATCTAGAACAACGGGAGGATACAACAGTTAAAGTTATGATTCATTGTTTCCCGGCAGAGTTCATCACCAGATTTTCAACGCTATTAAGATTGCGCAGAATAGCATCTTATTGACTGAGATTTGTTCACAATGCAAGAAACCCTTCGTCACGAAAGACCAGTTATCTTACCAGCACAGAATTATGATGTGCACTGCACGTCTGCTTTAAGATAGAACGGCAAGAGTTTCTCAAGAAATTAACAACCTCCGCACGAAGGGTCAGGTTTCTTCGAAGAGCCAATTGCAGCCTCTGCGCCCATTTCTTGACAAGGAAGATTACCTTCTAGTTGGTGGAAGATCACAGCATTCATATCTTCCTTGCGATTCCAAACATCAACTAATATTGCCCCTTACACATCAGCTTATAGAACTAATTAATGAACATTTGAGGCTTCTGCATGCAGGTCTGGTAAGTCTAAAACACCGCTCGCTCGATATATGCGATGTTCGCGCTATGTGCGTGTATTTACCGCGTAGGCTGGATTATGCGCTGTTGTGTTGCTATTCTCGTCATTTCAACCCGTCTGCGCGCTCTCCACTAAATCACAATGCAAAAACAGTTTCAACCACACCCACAACAAGGTCCACAATTACTGAATGTCTCCTTGAGACATTAGTATTGGGTACAAAAAAACTAAGCAAGCCATTTGTCAAGCATTCCATAGCTGCTTGGCATGTTTTAAAATTAAAGGCAGTTGATGGGCCAGTTACCTTTGGTACGACTAACAGTGGCACGCCCATTTTTAAAATACTGGAATAGATTATGTGGTTCCATTTGAGATAAAAAGTGTTAATACTAGAAGCAAAACTACAGCGAAATATTACGTAGGATTTTTTACCTGCGTAGCCACTATGATTACACACTTAGAAATACACTTACATATGATTCATTTATTGCAGTACTGAAACACTTCATAGCTAGAAGGGGTCAACAGGTCACCTCTACAGCGACAGTGGCAATAACTTTGTAGGAGCCAATAGAGAATTGAAGGCGTTCTTCAAGTCTGAAGGGTTTCTAAGGCAGGTGCACGACTATGCAGCAGACATAATTTCAGTGGCGTTTTATTCCTTCAAATTCAGACCATTATGGAGGACTGTGGGAAGAAGGCGTTAAGTCCTTAATGTATCCTGGAAAAGGGCTACTGGCAAAGTGTTAGTGACCGAAGAATTTAATACTTTGATTACACAAACAGTAGCGTGTTTGAATTCACGACCTCGCATACTCACTATCCAGTGATCCTAATGATCCTAGTTACTTGAGTCCAGGTAATTTTCTTATTGGTGCGCCGTTGACCTCCCTTCTTAAGCCAGCCTTTACCAATACAATGAACAGGTAATCCATGTGGCAACAGTTCAACGCTTCAATCAGCGGTTATGGAAAAGATGGTCGTCTGACTACTTGAACAGCTTGCAACAACGCAGCCAACGGCAAAGCAAGCCACCAGACCTGCAGCCCGGTATGCTGGCACTAACTACTTCGCGAAGATAATTTACATCCCATGTCTTGGAAACTGGCAATCATCAGAGACATTTCCAGGTCCAGACAAACACGTAAGAGTAGCAACAGTGAAAACCATTTCTGGACAATTCATGCCATTATTTCATAAATTAATGTTGCCTGTCCAAGAATATAGAAATCTTCGAACTGTAGTGATACGTATATGTCACGGGGGGCGTATGTTTAAGCTATCATTTCCTGTAAGCGAGACTGCGTAGTAGCAAGGTATTTTCTTTCTCTTTCGTTTCTTTTGATTTGTTAGCGATACCTGTTCTTGCAGCACGTGCAGTTGTGTGTGTATGTGTGTATATATGTGTGTGTGTGTGTGTGTGTGCACTTGTATGTTATTGTGGTCGTTTTGTGCTGCGGTCTGCACCAGTCTAGAGCAGTGAGAGACAGTTTGTAGTTGCAAAAGCTGTGATTGTGTAATAGTATGATAAAACCCACAATCCAGAGATTTGAACTAAATGCAGTCCATTTATATCAGCATTAAGCAGTGGGTAATGACCATTTGGCGCTGTAGCCGGACATTGAAACTGTAATACACCCTTTTACGTGAAACGCGTATATTTTATTAACCAAAAAGATAACATTATGAAACATGTGGCATTCTAAGCATATGAAATGTTATGGTAGGTCAGTGATATTCAAAGAGTTACGTGGGAAGCTGTGGTTCCACGAGTGACTTTCAGGCGCCCCGCAAACACATACCCTCGACAATGAAACCAAGAACAATTATGAACACATGAGCTGCATTATTTTCTTTTCGTTCCAGTGAATTAGTGACTCTGGATTTCTTTTCCAAAGCGAGTGCTTCACAGAGTGAGATTTAGTGCTTCCTTTTTCAATTTCCCGTATCCCTTCTTTCCCTTAAGGTCATCCAGCATCTGTTTACGTCTTCGTCCTCTTCTTCCCGTCATTTCTATCCTTACCCCCAAGAAGCAGTTCAGTCGCAATGTGTAAGCAACAGAGTGAATCTCCCTTATTGTGACCAAGCAGGAAATTACTTCTTCTTTGACTTTATGTAATACCTCTTGTTTCCTACGCAACTTGTGACCAATCCAGTTAAACTTCCTACTTTTTATTGTTTCTAGGCTGTTGCTCTCCTCCTTGACTCTTTGTAACACTTCATCTCCCACATGATGGGTCCAACTGATCTCCCTCTTCAAAACTTTCAATATACTTCTGATCTACTCTCCGAAGTATTCAAGTTACAGCACCATATAAAGCTGTCCTCCAAATGTAACAATTTACTAGTTTGCTATCAAACTTAAGTCCAATTTGCTGGCGAAAAACTCTTCCTGGTGAATGCTCCTTCTGTCGTGGCAATTCTGGCTCTAATTTCACTTGTACATCTAGCACCAAATGTTATCACGCTAGCCAGATAGTTGCTGTATACCACACTCTCCGGCTGTTTTCGATCTATCCTAATCTGTTCTGGGGTTGGTGACCTTGAAATTCACATTATCTCAGGTTTCTTTACATTCATTTCCATTTCATCACATTTTCCAATTTCAATTACTCTATCAATCATGTGCAGTAGCACCGTATTCCCTTAGGTAGCAGCACTGTGTTACCTTCATATTTCACAGTCATTTCCTTCCTTCAGTCTAATAGTCTCTCCATGTGTCTGTCCGCATGTATAAATGCGGTTCCAATTGGATGGATTTTCGTGAAATTTTGCATTGGCGACTTTTATAAAAATCTGTCGACAAAATCTAAATTTCCTTAAAATTGGACACATTTTCCTACAAAACCTAAGTATGATTCATTTTTTCCGACGACAAATCACTACAAAAATTCTTAACCGCAAAATACACTGCAACAATGGAAAAGACGTGTACTGTTGCGTTTCCATGGCAAGTTTGGTAGCGTCAAAGTGCCACAGTGTTATTTTAGCTACACTGCCTGCCTCTTTAGACCCTACACCTACACTCTGACTTTGCACAAGTTCCGCAGATATTCACATTTAGCCGCACGGGATCCATAGATATTGAGAGATTTAAGTCGACTGAATTGGAGTATTAGTGCTAAGAAGTTAAGCCACAGGACGTAAACACACCACACTAACTTTTAATTAGAATTGCATTAATTTACTGCAGCGAATGTAGGTTTCCGAACGGTAACGGTTTTATCTCATGAATTAATACACGTGCGTACTCTGATAGCATTCCCACGATCTGTACGAGAATAATGGTGTGTTACGTAGATCTTTTTTTTGTGACGCAACAGCCCAAATCGGGCCTAGGCCGCCTTATTGTTGATGTTTCTAGATCACACAAAACTAGACACTCTCTCTCTCTCTCTCTCTCTCTTCTGAACGAGTGATCAGCTAGTCGAAGAGGCCGCTAACCACACAACACAAAAAAACGTATGCGATGTACATCCATGCCCTCGGCGGACTTCGAACCTCTAATTCTATCAATTAAATGACAACAGACCTACGCCTTAGACAGCGTGACCACCGCGATCGGCAAGATACTGCATCTTGGACGTCAAATAGTTCGGTGTGTTCTTTGTTATATTAACCAACTAATGGCACTGTTGTATGTTCCTAAAATATTTATTTACACATTAACACTTTAAAAACATATCACTTTATAAAATTTCGTACTGTACGACATCGTCACAGGCGGCACTTGACACGTCAACAAGAAACGTAGGCATAACCTAAACACCCATATGCATGCTGGCACAACACCAATAAGATTAGCAACTTAAAAAACAAGGCACATTTTACTCCCTGAAGATGGTCCAATAGGACTGAAACATGTAAGAGTAAAATAACGAAATTTTATAAAGTGATATGTTTTAAGGTGTTAATGTGTAAATAAATATTTTAGGAACATACAACAGTGCGATTAGTCCGTTAATATAACAAAGAGCAGACTATTGCACGGTCAAAAATGAAAAGAGAAAAAAAAGTTCGGTGTGTTCTTTGTATTTACGGTAGCAGTACCCACTATCGGCGTGGGACTGAAAATTTCCACTCTCCCACGTGTTCTCCAAAACGGCTGACCGTTGTCTGCCGTGTAACACAGGATTCCTCGCTTTGAGATACTTGGACTCATAATTTACACGACAGCAGTTATTCGGAACTTTTCGTAAAGAAAGTGTTCGACTTTATCGCGACCGAACACTGTCCAGTTTCAGTAACTGAAAACTAACCATGGTGGTGGTGAAACTTATGTAAGATTTGAACCATTATAAAAGGAAGGTTTTCGGAAAAACTGTGTAGAGAGTATTAGTAATGTGATGAATAAGGAGGGTTAACCTTATTCGTGAGAGGCTGTACACACACTGAGATATGACGAATGACAGTAATGATGACGATATTAGTAAAATAAATTCATAAACAGCAAATACAAATACATATATACAGGAACCTGTAAAATTAAAATGGAGGGAGAAAAGTATGAGAGTGTATTCATACAAAGCCATAATTGTGTAGTTAGAAGAGAAAACCTGCGATTTTTAAGTGCTGTCGGCGGTGTAGCTTTATTCCGGGATATAATACCGCATCAGCTGACAATTGGTTCCGGACACTTCGAGTTCATTACATTGTTAGAAGCCGATCCCGGCGACCGCGAGTTCTGAAGACGCTTGATTGCTGAGATTGTGGATTCGAACCCCGCTGAGGGCATGGATGTTGGTCTCTTGTGTTGTTGTGTGATGTGTAGGTATCGGCCTCTGCGACGAGCTGATCTCTCGTTGACAAGAGTCCTACGGTGTGTGTGTGTGTGTGTGTGTGTGTGTGTGTGTGTGGTGTGTGTGGTGTGTGT
>Ga0123357_10004444_pt1 | contig 16465 bp, 28 predicted proteins | sample TergutEmb28metaG_FD_89873 | JGI IMG/M metagenome (GOLD analysis project Ga0123357, IMG submission 89873) | Embiratermes neotenicus P4 segment gut microbial communities from Petit-Saut dam, French Guiana - Emb289 P4 | ecosystem: Host-associated > Arthropoda: Insects > Digestive system > Gut ... | reverse complement strand
GGACCTTGCGTAGTTACCGGCGTACTTACTCCCGAGAAAAACGGATATACCGCCGTTCAGCTCGCTTTCGGAGACGTCGCCGAGAAAAAACTTTTAAAAGCCCAAAGCGGTTTTTTTAAGAAAAACAATATAGCTCCTAAAAAAGTTATAAGAGAGTTTAGAGTTAAAGATGTTGCTTCTTACTCGGTCGGGCAGGAAATTAAGGCTGATGTTTTTAAAGCCGGAGATTACGTCGATGTTACGGCCGTGTCGAAAGGCAAAGGCTATGCTGGCGTCATCAAGAGACATAACTTCGGAATGCAGCCCAGAACTCACGGCCAGTCGGACAGAATGAGAGCAAGAGGTTCTTCGGGCGGCCAGGGCCCTCAGAAAGTTCTTAAAGGCATGAGAATGTCTGGACATTTGGGCAGCGAATATGTTACAATACAAAAATTATTGGTCGTAAACGTTGATCCTGAAAAAAACTTAATGCTTATTAAAGGCTCCGTTCCTGCCGTTAAGACGGGAACGCTGCTTATTTCTGGTACGCTCAAAAAAGTGCCGATAGTGCATGAAGAAAAGCCGAAAGCGGCTGCTAAAAAGAAATAAAAATAAATAAAATTTCCGACGACAAATTCGGAATTATACGTTGAGAGAGAAAGAAAAATGGAAACGACAGTCTATAACGCAAAAGGTCAGGAGAAAGGCAAAATAGAGCTTCCAGCTTTTTTCGGAGCTGAAGTCTCGACTGCGCTTTTGCATGAAATCACAACCGCTTATTTGAACAATCAAAGAGCCGGCACGCATAAAACGAAAACGAGAGGCGAGGTTTCTTTTTCGGGCGCAAAACCCTGGAAACAAAAAGGAACCGGCAATGCCCGCGCAGGGCAGAGAAATTCTCCCTTGTGGAGAAAAGGCGGAATAATTTTCGGGCCTCAGCCGAGAGATTATTACACGAAAATGTCCAAGCAGAAAAAGAAACTTTCTTTGAGCATGGCATTTGCCGCGCAGCAGCAGAAAGGCAACGTGATAGTCGTAGACTCGGTAAAAGTCGAAGAAGCCAAAACGAAAAAAGTCGCGGAAATGGTTAAAAATCTTAAAGTCACGGGCAAGAAAGTAGTTTTTGTCATTGCCGGCGACGCCGATTTCAGACTCGCGGCCAGAAACGTTCAAAACATAGTCGTAGAAAACGTAAAAAACGTCAACGCATATCAGGTGCTTTGGGCCGATAAACTTGTTATTACGTCGGAAGCTATAGAAATTCTTAAAGAGAGACAATCCGCTTAAGTTTTAGCGGTTGTCTTCTTTTTTATTTACGGGAAAGAAAATGGATATCAGAAACATAATAAAAAAACCGATAGTTACGGAAAAAGCAGCAGCTTTAAAAGAAGCCGACAACAAATACACTTTCGTCGTCGATAAAGACGCAAACAAGTTTCAGATCAAGCAGGCTGTCGAAACCTTGTTTAAAGTTAAAGTTGAAAGCGTTCACACCTCAAACTATGGCGGAAAAAACAAAAGAATGGGTGCGCACGCCGGATATAAAAGCGACTGGAAAAAAGCCATAGTAAGGCTGAAAAAAGGTCAAGAAATTCAAATGGTCGAGGAAGCCTAAAAGGCTCCCGCCCGGTAAATTTAAAAAATTTGCCTTGAGTCATTCGTGACGCAAGGACGTATTTTTTTACCGGTTAAAGAATCAACTATGGGGCGGAAGCTGAATGCCGCACCCGACAACAGGAAAAAGAAATGCCGATTAAAACGTTTAAGCCGTATACGCAGTCAAGAAGACAGATGTCAGTTTCAGATTTTTCTGATATCACGAAAACAGAGCCTGAAAAATCGTTGACGAGAATAATCAAAAAGAAAGGCGGCCGCAACAATACCGGACAGGTGATGGTTCGTTTTAGAGGCGGCGGTCACAAAAGATTTTACAGAATCATAGATTTTAAGAGAGACAAGTTTAATATTCCGGCGGAAGTTATTGCCGTGGAATATGACCCGAACCGTTCAAGCAGAATATTGCTCCTTCAATATAAAGACGGAGAAAAAAAGTATATAATTCAGCCTGTGGGTGTAAATGTGGGAGACGTTCTTATGTCAGGTCCGGATGCCGAAGTAAGAGCAGGAAATTCCCTTCCGCTTTCAAACATTCCCGTAGGTACGTTTATACATAACCTCGAATTAGTCCCCGGCAAAGGCGGACAGCTTGTCCGTTCGGCCGGAGCCGCTGCTCAGCTTCTTGCAAAAGAAGGCGATTACGCTCACGTCAGAATGCCTTCCGGAGAAATAAGACTGATTCGCGTGAATTGTTATGCGACGATTGGTCAAGTTGGAAATATTGACCATGAAAACATTACGATAGGCTCTGCAGGAAGAAACCGCCACAAAGGTTTTAAATCCCACGTGCGCGGAACTGCAATGAACTCTGTCGACCATCCTCACGGAGGAGGCAGAGGCCGTTCGAAAGGCAACAATCAACCGAGAAGCCCGTGGAACCAGCCCGCAAAAGGTTTTAAAACAAGACCTAGAAAGGTTTGGGATTGGGTTATCGTAAGCCATCGTAATAAAGCAAAGTAGTAAAAGCAACCGGAGGAAATAATAAATGAGTCGTTCAACTAAAAAGGGACCGTATGTAGACGAGAAGCTTTTGAAGAAAGTTCAAAAGCAAAACGAAGCCGGAGATAAAAAAGTTATAAAGACGTGGGCGAGAGCCTCCGTTATAACTCCGGATTTCGTAGGACACACTATCGCCATACATAACGGCAAGAAATTTCTCCCGATATTTATATCGGAGCAGATGGTAGGGCACAGACTTGGAGAGTTCGCTCCGACGAGAACTTTTAAAGGTCACGGCGGAATGACTAAACAGGAAACCGCGTTAACGTAGAGATGAGGCTGCAACGTTAAGGTATGTGTCATTTTAAAAAAAGGAAAATACAGAGATGGAAGCTAAAGCAACGGCAAAATTCGTAAGATATACGCCAAGAAAAGTTAATCAGGTTTTAACTCTTATAAGAAACAAAAAAGTTGAGAAAGCGTTTGAAATTCTTTCTTTCCTTCCCAAATCATCCGCCACTCTCGTCGAAAAGGTTTTGAAAAGCGCTACGGCAAACGCCGGGAAACTTAACGATTTTTCTGGCCTGAAAGTCAAAGAAGCGTGGGTAGCTGGCGGCCCCATTCTTAAAAGAATGAGACCTGGCCCTCAGGGAAGAGGAATGCCGGTGAAGAAAAGAACGGCGCACTTGACCATAGTCGTGACCGACGCCGGAGTTTCCGACGGGAAAAGAAAGAAAAAAGTCGCAAACAAAAATACTGTCGAAATTAAAACAAAGTAAAAAGGTAAGGAAAAAATGGGTCATAAAGTACATCCAAAAAGCGTAAGACTGGGTTACATAAAAGATTGGGAATCTAAATGGTTCAATCTTAAAGAGATGCCTGAACTGATTGAAGAAGACCACCACATAAGAAATTATCTTAAAGATAAGCTCAAAATGGCGTCCGTTTCTAAAATCGGCATCGAAAGACCCGGCAAGTATTTGAGGGTAAACATTTATACCGCGCGCCCCGGAATCGTTATAGGCAAGGGCGGGCAGGGCATAGAAACTTTGAGAAAAGAAGTCGAATCCATGACGGCAAAGAAAACTTTTGTAAACGTTATGGAAATAAAGAGACCCGAGATAGACGCGCAGCTTGCAGCTGAGAGCATAGCGTTTCAGCTTGAAAAGCAGATAGCTTTCAGAAGAGCCATGAAGAAGACCATAGAAAAAGCTATGGCCGCAGGCGCTCAAGGCATAAAAGTCATGGTTGCCGGAAGACTCGGAGGAGCGGAAATCGCGAGAACCGAATGGCTTAAAGAAGGAAGAGTTCCTCTTCAGACTTTCAGAGCCGACATAGATTACGGATTTACCGAAGCCTATACCACCATGGGTCAGATAGGCGTTAAAGTTTGGATATTTAAAAAAGAGCACTTCAAAAAGACTACGAAAGATCTGCTTGAAGAAGCAAAAGTTGTCGACGCCAACAATATGGAAGCCAACGCTTCCGGCGCCGCAAAAGAAGAAAAATAAATTTAAGATTAAGGACGCGAGGACATTTATATGTTGATGCCAAAAAGAGTCAAATATAGAAAAACACACAGGGGCAGAATGAAAGGCAAGGCTAAAGGCGGCACGTATTTGGCTTTTGGAAAATACGGTTTACAGGCTCTTGAGCCGGTCTGGATAAACAGCAACCAGATAGAAGCTGCCCGCGTGACGCTTACCAGATTCATAAAAAAAGGCGGAAAAGTCTGGATCAGAATATTCCCTGATAAACCGGTAACTAAAAAGCCTGCAGAAACCAGAATGGGTAAGGGTAAAGGCGATCCGCAGTTTTGGGTTGCCGTCGTAAAGCCGGGAAGAGTCATGTTTGAAATGGAAGGAATTCCCGAAGCCGAAGCCAAAAAAGCTTTATTGCTTGCTTCGAACAAACTTCCGATTCACACAAAAATTTTAGTCAGAGCTGACATTTAAGGAACGGTCAAGATGAAAAGTAAAAACTGGCAGGAAATGAAAAATATGTCCGGCGCCGAACTAAAAGCGAAGCTCGGCGATTTGCAGGATAAGCTTTTTAAACTCAAATTCCGTCATACGACGGCTCCTGTAAAAAATCCGCTTGAAATAAGAACCGTAAGAAGAGACATCGCAAGAGTTAAAACTCTTATCGTTCAGAAAAAAGAATCAAAATAAAATAGGAAGGAAATATGGCAGAACGCGCAAAACGTAAGTATCGTACCGGTGTAGTAGTAAGCGACAAAGCGAATAAAACGAGAATGGTTGCCGTCGACAGAACTTTCCGCCACTCTTTGTATGAAAGAGTAATCCGCGGGAAGAGCAAGTTTGCGGTTCATGACGAGAAAAATGTTTCTCATGTCGGAGATACGGTCAAAATAATGGAAACAAGACCGTTGTCAAAAACAAAAAGATGGGTGTTGGTTGAAGTCGTAAATAAAGCGGCTTAGATTGTCCGTTGATAAAATTTGAGGTTGAAAAATGATTCAAGAGAGATCTATTTTAAACGTAGCAGATAATTCCGGGGCCAGGAAAATACGTTGTTTCAGAGTCACGAAAGGACTGAAACGCCGTTATGCCAGCATCGGAGACGTAATTCACGCTTCCGTGCAGGACGCGCTTCCGCACGCCAACATTAAGAAAGGCGAAGTGGTGAAAGCCGTTATAGTCCGGACGGTCAAAGAAATCCGCCGCGCCGACGGCACTTATATTAAGTTCGACGATAACGCGGCCGTTATCATAAACGACGAAGGCGAGCCGAAAGGCACGCGTATTTTCGGACCTGTAGCAAGAGAGCTCAGAGAAAATAATTATCTTAAAATAATTTCTCTTGCTCCTGAAGTAATTTAACCAAAAGAAACGGGAAAATAAAAAAATGCTTAACATTAAAAAGAAAGACAAAGTCGTCGTTTTATCAGGCAAAGACAAAGGCAAAAAAGGCGAAGTTTTAAAAGTCTATCCGGAAACGAAAAAAGTGGTAGTCGCTAAAATCAATTTCGTGAAAAGACACACGAAGCCCACCCAGAGAGATCCGGGAGGAATTCGCGAAAAAGAAGCGCCGCTTGCAATAAGCAAAGTTATGCTTATCTGTCCTAAATGCGCAAGAGCTGCAAGACCGAAATTTGACAAACTTTCCGACGGAAAAAAGGTCCGCATATGCAGAAAATGCGGAGAGATGATAGTATAAAAAGCCACACGATCAGGCGTCGTCTAAACTCAAGATAGGATGCGCCGACAGAAATAGATAAGGAAAGAATAATGAATCAGCCTCGTTTAAAAGAGTTTTACCAGAAAAATGTAGTCAAAGAACTTCTTAATAAGTTCAAGTTTAAAAATATTCACGAAGTTCCAAGGCTTGAAAAAATCGTAATCAATATAGGTTTGAGCGAAGCCAAAGAAAACGTTAAAGTCGTAGACACGGCTGTGGCCGAAATAGCCGCGATCACGGGACAGAAGCCTCTCGTCACGCGCGCAAAAAAATCCATATCTAACTTTAAACTTCGCGAAGGCATGCCTATAGGCGCGAAAGTTACTTTAAGAAACGCCATGATGTACGAATTTCTCGACAGGCTTATCAACGTCGCGATTCCGCGTATAAGAGATTTTAGAGGAATAGAGCCGAGAGGCTTTGACGGGAAAGGAAATTTTAATCTTGGTCTTACCGAACAATATATATTTCCTGAAATCAACGTCGAGAAATCTGATAAAGCCAGAGGAATGAATATCACAATAGTTACTTCGGCTAAGAAAGATGAGCATGCCAAAGCTTTGTTGGAAGATTTGGGTATGCCGTTTAGAAAAAGAGAAACAAAATAAGACAAAGTAAAGCTCATGGCTTTAACTTTGCGGTTAAGAATAGAGGAAATTTGAATGGCTACAACTTCAGCAGAAGCAAAGATGCGTAAACCTCAAAAATTTGCAACACGGTACAGGAACAGATGTCGCCTGTGTGGAAGGCCGCGCGGCTATTACAGAGATTTCGGACTTTGCAGAATTTGTTTGCGCAAATTGGCGCATAACGGCGAAATACCGGGCGTTACAAAATCAAGCTGGTAAATTTTTAAAAGAGGTCGTTTAATGATTACGGATCCAATATCAGATATGTTTGCGCGCATTCGCAACGCGAATGCCAAGCTGCACGAGAAAGTCGATGTTCCTTCTTCGAAATTGAAAGTTGAAATAGCTAAAATTTTGAAAGACGAAGGCTATATCGCGAATTATAAAAACATCGAAGATCACAAGCAGGGAGTTTTAAGAGTTTATCTTAAATATACCGCTGCCGGTAAACAGGTTCTTCAGGGCATTAAGAGAGTTTCGAAATCTTCTCTTAGAATTTACAAGGGTTACGAAGAAATGCCCAAGACTTCCGGAGGCCTGGGCGTTACGATAGTTTCCACGTCTAAAGGTCTGATGAGCGACAGACAGGCTAGAAAAGACAAAATAGGCGGAGAAGTAATAGGCTACGTTTGGTAATGCCATTTGGCGGTTTTGAAAGGAACGCCGTAGAAAGCACTTTAAAAAATTGAGGAATATAAAATGAGTCGCTTAGGGAAAAAGCCGGTTCAGTTGCCGGAAAAAGTAAAAGCCGAGTTTAAAAACGGAGTTCTTGAAATCACGGGACCTTTGGGAAAACTCGCGCAGAAAATGGATAAAAGAATCGGCGTAAAAGTCGATAATAGCTCTTTGCTCGTAGAAGCTCTCGGAAACAGCCGCGAACATAACATGCTTCACGGTCTTTACAGAGGGCTTGTCGTCAATATGGTTGAAGGCGTTACAAAGGGCTATAAAAGAGAGCTGAAAGCCATAGGGCTTGGATATAAAGCGAATATAGAAGGCGGTAAAAATTTGATATTGACCGTAGGATTTTCCCATTTGGTCAATCTTGAAATTCCTTCTACCGTGAAAGTCACGGCTGTTCTTGACGCCGACAAAAACACGATTATTACGGTCACGGGCATAGATAAAAGCGAAGTCGGAGCATTTGCCGCAAAAGTAAAGGCGGTAAAGCCTCCGGAACCGTATAAAGGTTTCGGGATAAGATACACGAAATCGTCTATGTCTCCCGACGGAAAGAATGTCATCTATACCGATGAACATATTATAAGAAAAGCAGGAAAAGCTGCTGCAGGCGCGGCTAAGAAATAACGCCGCTTAATCGTAAAAATAAAAACATGGAAGTTATAGAGGGTTTTAGATGAAAGATTCAAAAAAGAGATTTGATTATCGCGCAAAAAGAGTAAGAAACAAAGTCGAAGGCACGCAGGAAAGACCTCGTTTGTCCGTCCATAGAGGGCATAAGCACATTTACGCTCAGATTATCGACGATTCAAAAAGCGTCACTCTTGCGTCTGCTTCAACGCTCTCTCCGGAACTCAAAGGAAAGCTTAAAGTTACCGATACCGTGGCTGCGGCAAAAGCAGTCGGCGAACTCATTGCTAAAAAAGCTTCGGAGAAGGGAGTAAAAGAAGTCGTTTTTGACCGCAGAGGCTACGAATACACGGGCAAAGTGAAAGCTTTGGCTGACGCGGCAAGAGAAAAAGGCTTGAAGTTCTAATTCGAAATTGCGGTTCGACCGCACAAAAATATTAATTGTTAATTGCAGTTTGGGAGGATAAGTTGGCTGAAAAATTTGGAAAACAAAAAGAAGATAACGGATTAAAAGAAATCGTAGTTGCCGTCAACAGAGTTGCAAAAGTCGTCAAAGGCGGAAAAAGATTTTCTTTTAACGCTTTGGTAGTGGTTGGCGACGGAGCCGGTAAAGTAGGCTGCGGGCTCGGCAAAGCCAATGAAGTTCAGGCCGCGATACAAAAAGGAAGCACGCATGCTTCGAAGCATATGATTCCCGTCCAGTTGAAAGGAAGCACGATTCCTCACGAAATAACCGGAGTTTCTGGATCCGGAAAAGTATTTTTAAAACCTGCCGCACCCGGAACCGGCGTTATCGCGGGCGGAGCTGTCAGAGCCGTTCTCGAAGCCGTGGGAATAAAAGACATTCTTACAAAATCTATGCGCTCTTCGAATCCGTTTAACGTCGTTTATGCGACGATAGAAGCTCTTAAAACGCTTCGCACGAAAGAAGAAGTCGCAAAAATAAGAAATAAAGAGGTTGCCGAAATATGATAGGTTTGAATAACTTAAAACCCGCAAAAGGTTCAAAACATAGAAAGAAAATCGTGGGACGCGGAGTGGGGTCCGGACACGGACGTACGGCAACGCGCGGAACAAAAGGACAGAAAGCTCGCTCGGGCGACGGAGCAAAGAAGATAGGCTTCGAGGGCGGACAGATGCCTATTTTGAGAAGAATCCCCAAGAGAGGATTCAATAATCCTTTCCGCAAAGAATATGAAATTGTCAACGTCGAAAGATTAAATAAATTCGATTCCGAAGTAACCGGCGAAACGCTGAAAAAAGCCGGCATGGTTTCAAACGGCAAACTTGTCAAAATTTTGGGAGTCGGCGATTTGAAAAAAGCCTTGACGGTAAAAGCCGCGGCTTTTTCAAAGTCTGCGATCGAAAAAATACAGAAAGCCGGCGGAAAAGCCGAAGTCGTAAAAGTAAAATAAGACAAATTTCAGGCAACGGAAAACGAAATGTTAAAAACCTTTACCGATATTTTTAAAGTCCCCGAACTTCAAAAGAAAGTGCTTTTCACTCTGGCTATTATCATAGCTTACAGAATTGGCGCTGCGATACCGCTTCCCGGAATAAATGCCGGCGCGGTCAAATCTTTATTCGACGCTCAAAGCAACGGCCTTTTGGGTTTCATGGATATGTTTTCCGGCGGCGCGTTAAACAGGATGTCGTTGTTTTCGATGGGCATCATGCCTTACATCAACGCATCCATAATCATGAGTTTGTTGCAGGGCGCGCACGTAATACCTTATTTGGACAGGCTTTCGAAAGAAGGCGAGCAGGGAAGAAAAAAAATTACTCAGATTACCAGATACGGCACTTTGATTCTCGGCGCCATACAGTCTTTTGGCCTTACGATGGCTCTCAGCAGAATGCCTACTCCTTCCGGGATGCCGATAGTTTCGGATCCGTCGGCGGCATGGATAATTATGACGGTTACTACCCTTGTCACCGGAACCGTTTTGATAATGTGGCTTGGCGAACAGGTTACGGAAAGAGGCATAGGAAACGGAATCTCTCTTATAATTTTTGCCGGTATAGTCGAAAGAATTCCCGGCGCGGTTATGAGAGTTGTTAAACTTGTACAGATGCAGGAATTCTCTGCGATTTTTGCTTTACTGCTTTTGATTTTGGTTATTGTGGTTTTGGCTGCCGTTGTGTGGGTTGAAACGGCGCAGAGAAGAATTCCCGTGCATTACGCCAAGAGAATGGTCGGAAGACAGATGTACGGCGGGCAAACATCGTTTTTGCCTATCAAAGTCGACCAGTCCGGCGTTATCGCCGTTATATTTTCGGTTTCGATTTTATCAGCTCCTTTGACAATCGCGCAGTTTTCTCCGAATTGGACGGTTTTCGGTTTCCCTATAGCGCAAAAAATAACCCAGTGGTTTAATCACGGCACGGTTATTTACAGCCTTGTTTACGCGGCGCTTGTAATTTTCTTCTGTTATTTTTATAACTCGATATCGTTTAATCCGAAAGATATCGCCGAGAATATGAAAAAATCCGGCGGTTTTATTCCCGGTATAAGGCCAGGAGATCCGACGGCTACTTACATTCAAAAAGTCTTGGAAAGAATTACTTTGGGCGGCGCGTTGTTTGTGGCCATAATCGCGGTTCTTCCCGATTACATGCGTTCGGTTTTGAGTGCTCCGTTTTTCTTCGGTGGAACTTCCGTTCTTATCGTCATAGGCGTATCTCTTGACACCATAGGGCAAATAGAGTCTCATTTGCTTATGCGTCATTACGACGGTTTTATGAAAGACGGTCGTATCAAAGGCCGTTGGTTTAACGTAAAATAATTTAAACGGCGGATATAAATGAACTACATATTATTCGGACCTCCCGGAGCTGGCAAAGGAACGCAGGCGAAAAGAATCGTCGAGAAATACGGAATCGTTCATTTGTCTACCGGAGACATGTTCAGGGAAGCAAAACAAAGCGATCCGAAAATAAGCGCTTTGATGGCTTCGGGCCAGCTTATACCTGACGATATAGTTGTTGACATGGTTCGTAAGCGCCTTCAAAAAGACGACGTAAAAAAAGGATTTCTTTTGGACGGGTTCCCGAGAACATTGCCGCAGGCCGAAGCTCTTGACGGAATGCTTAAAAAAGAAAACATAAAGATAGACGCGGTTTTATCCATACAGATAGACAATGAAGAAGCCGTAAAAAGAATTTCTGGAAGAAGAGTCTGCGCATGCGGAGAAAGCTATCATGTGCATTTCTTGCCTCCCAAAAAAGAAAACGTCTGCAATGCTTGCGGCGGGAAACTTGTTCAAAGAACCGACGATAAAGAAGATGTCGTGAGAAACAGGCTCGTCGTTTATGAAAACCAAACAAAACCGTTGGTAGACTATTATAAAAAAGCCGGAATATTGGTTGCTATAGACGGCCAGCAGAACGAAAAAGAAGTTTTTAAGCAGATAGAAAAAGCAATAAACAAATAAGTTTTCGCAGGGTAAAAAATTGTTTATTAATAAGAAAAGCATAGAGCTGAAATCGCCGGCGGAAATTGAAAAGATGAAAGTTGCCGGACGAGTGGTAGGGGAAATATTGGAAAAACTTTCCGATATAATGAAACCCGGAGTTACCACGAAAGATATAGACGAATTTTCCGAAAAGTATATAAGATCATTGAAAATGGTGCCTGCGTTTTTGGGAGTAAAAGGTATGAGCTATCCTTTCCCGGCTTCGGCGTGCGTATCGATAAACGACGAAGTGGTGCACGGGATTCCGAATGCTTCCCGCGCTCTTAAATCAGGCGATATAGTTTCTGTGGATATGGGAGTAATTTTCGAAGGTTATTACGGCGACGCGGCAAAAACCTACGCAGTCGGCAGTATCTCCGACACCGCCTCGAAACTTCTTAAAGTTACGGAAATGTCTTTGCAGAAAGGAATAGAAAAAGCGTTGCCCGGCAACAGGCTCGGCGACGTTTCTTACGCGGTTCAAAAGACCGTTGAGGATGCCGGCTTTTCCGTCGTCAGAGATTTTGTCGGTCACGGAATAGGAAGGGCTTTGCACGAAGAACCCGCCATTCCGAATTTCGGCAAACCCGGAACCGGAATAAAACTTGAAGCCGGAATGGTTTTAGCCATAGAACCTATGGTTAACGTTGGAAGGTATGAAGTGGTGATGCTTGACGACGATTGGACCGTAGTCACAAGGGACGGAAGTTTAAGCGCTCATTTTGAGCACACCGTAGCTATTACGGAAAACGGCAACAGAATATTGACAAAAGTTTAGCCGCCGAAAAAGGTATATATGTCAAAAGAAGAAAAAATTGAAGTAACCGGAAAAATTTTAGAGTCCTTGCCCAATGCGATGTTTAAAGTCGAAATCGAGGGCGGGCACGTTATACTTGCCCACATTTGCGGCAAGATGAGAATGCATTACATAAAAATTTTGCCGGGAGATAAAGTTAAAGTGGAGCTTTCTCCTTACGATTTGACAAGAGGCAGAATAACATACAGAGATAAATAAATTAAGAATTTATACGGAGTAAAAAATGAAAGTCAGAGCATCGGTAAAACCAATTTGTCAGAAATGCAGAGTAGTAAGGCGCAAAGGCGTCGTACGCGTCACTTGCAGCGATCCCAGACACAAACAGAGACAGGGATAAACGGTAAAGTTTGATTGGAAATTAAAAATTAAAAAATTGACGTTTAGTACGGAGGAGAAATAATGGCTCGTGTTGCCGGAGTAGATTTGCCGAAAGGCAAAAGACTTGATATAGCGCTCAGATACATTTACGGTATCGGACCCGCAATATCGAACGAAATTATTGCGGAGCTGTCGCTCGACCCCGCGAAAAGAGTAAAAGATTTAACGGAAGAAGAAGTCAACAAAATCAACAATCTCATAACTAAAAACCTTAAAGTCGAGGGTGATCTCAGAAGAGAAATCCAGGCTAACATAAAAAGGCTTATAGATATAGGCAGCTACAGAGGAAATCGTCACAGAAGAAATCTTCCCGTCAGAGGGCAGCGTACGAAGACTAATGCTCGCACAAGACGCGGCAAGAGAAAAACCGTGGGCGCTGGAAAAGCTCCGGCTCCGGGAAAGAAAGGTTAAAATAAGGGGTCTTTGCCCCTGTTTATGAATTTTAAAAAATCAGCGTAAATAAAGGTGGAGGAAGTATGGCAGAAGAAAAGAAACCCGTCGTAAGCACGTCGAAGAAAAAGAAGTATACCGGCGGAGTTGCAAGAGCATATATATTGTCGACTTTCAATAATACGATAGTCAACGTTACCGACGACAGAGGAAATACCCTGGCGTGGGCGTCGGCGGGCGGTTCGGGTTTTAAAGGCACGAAAAAAGGAACTCCTTTTGCGGCGCAGATGACCGCTGCCGCTGTTGGCAAAAAAGCCGCAGATATGGGTGTAAGACAAGTCGCGGTTTTTGTAAACGGTCCCGGACCCGGAAGAGAAACGGCCATAAGAGGCTTGCAGAGCTCGGGCCTAGGAATTACGGCGATAAAAGACATTACGCCTGTTCCTCATGACGGCTGCAGACCGCCAAAACCGAGAAGAGTTTAATTGCCGGCAGGGCAATTAAATCGCGCCGAAGTGTAACGAAGGCGGATTCAATCCTTTAAGAAACAATGAAGTTTCGTCGTCACGGCTGCCGACGGGATTTTACAAATAAGAAACAGATAGAATACAGGAGTTTTATACATGTCACGTTATTTAGGTTCAGTATGTAAGTTATGCCGCAGAGAAAAAGAAAAACTTTTCCTTAAAGGGGAAAGATGCAACACGAATTGCACGCTCGATAAAAAAAGAGGCAAAAACGGTCCGGGACAGCATGGCGCCGCGAAAAGCAAAATGTCGGATTACGCGAAACATTTGCGCGAAAAGCAGAAAGCCAGAAGAGTTTACGGATTGACCGAAGAGCAGTTCCGCCATTATTATGAAGTTGCCGAAAAAATGAAAGGTTCGACAGGCGATAACCTGCTTAAACTTCTCGAGCTCAGATTGGACAACGTTGTCTACCGCTTGGGTTTGGCGTCGTCTAAAAAACAGGCGAGACAAGTGGTTAATCACGGCAATGTTTTGGTCAACGATAAAAAAATCGACGTTCCGCGCTATCAGCTTAAAGCCGGCGATGTCATAACCGTTCCCGAGAAATACAGAGAAAACGCAGTTATAAAAAAACTTATCGAAAAAACCGCGTCGAATGTTCCGTCATGGTTAAGCTTCGATAAAACCAAAATTGCGGGAACAGTCGTAAGCGAGCCGTCCGCGGGAGAAATATCTCATCCCATAGACAGCCAGCTTATCGTAGAGTATTATTCAAAATAAACTAACAGCCTTTTGGCTTGTGAGTGAGGTTATACAGAATGAAAACGCCGGATTTAGAGAAATTACGCAAACTTACTTTGGAAGAAAAAACCGCGACAAAATTTTATGGCCGCTTTACTGCGGAACCGTTTGAGCGCGGATACGGCCACACGATAGGAAATTCTTTGCGCAGAGTGCTTCTTTCAAGCCTTGAAGGCGCTGCAATTACCTCGGTGAAAATCACAGGAGCTTTGCACGAATTCGCCGTATTGAAAGGCGTTAAAGAAGACGTCGCGCAGATGATTTTGAATTTGAAAAAAATAAGAGTCAAACTTCATTCGGAAGGGCCGGAAACTCTTTATCTGAAAATAAAGAAGGCCGGAAAAGTTACGGCGAAAGACATAGAAGCAAACTCTAACGTCGAAATAATGAATCCCGAGCAGGAAATCGCGAATATCGATAACGGCACGGTTTTGGAAATGGAGCTTGAAGTGTCTTCCGGAAAGGGTTACGTTATGGCGGAAGAAATGAAAGCCAACAAACATTCCGTCGGAACGATAGTTTTGGATTCCCTTTTTTCTCCCATAACCAAAGTCAATTACGAGGTTGAAAATACCCGCGTTGAGCAGATTTTAAATTACGACAGGCTGGTTCTGGAAATATGGACCGACGGTTCAGTAGATCCGAAAGACGCTCTCACCGAGTCGGCAAAAATTTTGAGAAACAGTTTGAATATTTTTACCGGAGAAGCGGCCAGCGAAGAAGCTGAAGCCGTTGAAGTTTCTTCCGGCGCGGAATCGCAGGAAGAAAGAGGCGCGGAGCTTTTAGACCAGCCTTTAAGCATAATGGATCTTTCCACGAGATCTTCCAACAGCCTTAAGAATGCCGGCCTTGAAACCATAGGCGATTTGGTAAAAGTAACCGAAGAAGAGATGATGAATTTCGACAATTTCGGAAAGAGATCTCTCGAAGAAATTAAGGAAAAACTTGCCGAAATAGGTCTGGCGCTCGGAATGGATATTAAGAATGGAGCCAAGAAATGATAAAAACTTATAACGGAAGCAAACTCGGAGTTACAAGCTCTCATAAGAAAGCCATGTTGAGAAATCTTGCGACCGAATTGTTTCTTCATGAAAAAATAGTCACTACGCTGCCAAAAGCAAAAGAAGTCATAAGCTACGCGGAAAAGCTTGTTACGAAAGCAAAGAAAGCCGATTTGAACGCCATGAGAGCCGTGTCCGCCGAAATACACGATAAGGACGTGGTAAAGAAAATGTTCGAAGTGCTTGTGCCCAGATATAAAGACAGAAAGGGTGGGTGCATTCAAATAGTAAAAGCCGGAGTCAGACGCGGAGATTCAGCGCAAGAAGCCATAGTCAGACTCGTAATATAAAAATAAAAAATATAGCAATAAGGTGGAGGGTGAAAGGATCGGTATGACTTTAGCCTTTCACCTTCCACCTTTTTAACTTGGAGTCAAAAATGTTTAATTATCTTTTCAGTTTGTTTTCAAACGATATGGGAATAGATTTGGGGACGGCTTCCGTTTTAGTTTATATCAAGGGACAGGATATCGTTTTAAGAGAACCGTCCGTGGTAGCCATGGAAAAAGACACTAAAAAAGTTTTGGCCATAGGTTCTGAGGCGAAAAGAATGCTCGGGAAAACTCCCGCCAATATCATTGCCATAAGACCGCTCAGAGACGGAGTTATAGCGGATTTTGAAGCTACCGAAAGAATGATTAGATACTTTATAAAAAAAGTTCACAACAGAAGAACGCTTCTTCACCCGAGAGTCGTCATCGGAGTTCCTTCCGGAATTACGGAAGTCGAAAGAAGGGCGGTAAGAGAATCCGCCGAACAGGCCGGCGCCAGGGAAGTTTATCTGATAGACGAGCCCATGGCTGCGGCAATCGGCGCGGGAATTCCCATTCAAGAACCACAGGGAAGCATGATCGTGGACATAGGCGGAGGAACTACGGAAGTCGCGGTAATATCGCTTGGCGGAATGGTGGTCGCAAAATCTCTTAATGTCGCCGGCGACGAAATGAACGAAGCCATAATACAGTATTTCAGAAGAAAATACAATTTGATAGTCGGCGACAATACCGCCGAAGACGTCAAAATACAGATAGGTTCCGTTTATCCTTTGGAAAAAGAGCTTACGATGGACGTTAAAGGAAGAGACCAGGTTACCGGTCTTCCCAAAACCGTAAAAATGACTTCCGACGAAATGCGTTTGGCGCTTGCAGATCCTATAAAAGCAATTATAGAAGTGATAAAAAATACTTTGGAAGAAACTCCGGCCGAAATCGCGGCCGATCTCGTCGACCGCGGAATTATTTTGAGCGGCGGCGGTTCTCTTATAAGAGGGTTGCCTGAGCTTCTGTCTCAGGAAACCGAGCTTCCGGTAAATCTTGCAGATGATCCGCTTACCTGCGTAGCAAGAGGCACGGGAGCATTCTTGGAAGAGCTGGACAACATTAAAATTTCCAAGAAAGAAAATCTCTAGACGGTAAAT
>Ga0123357_10004442_pt1 | contig 16468 bp, 8 predicted proteins | sample TergutEmb28metaG_FD_89873 | JGI IMG/M metagenome (GOLD analysis project Ga0123357, IMG submission 89873) | Embiratermes neotenicus P4 segment gut microbial communities from Petit-Saut dam, French Guiana - Emb289 P4 | ecosystem: Host-associated > Arthropoda: Insects > Digestive system > Gut ... | reverse complement strand
TCTCTTTCTCTCTCTCTCCCCCCCCCCCCCCCTTCTTTTTTCTTTTTTCTTCATCTTCTAATAGGTTTCAGTTTGTGCATTGTATATTTTGTATGGCAAAACTGAAATAAGTTTCTTAACTAATAACATTTTTAGTCCAGTCAATTTAAAGTCTCTGGATTAATTTGCATTTGACCTGCTAACCACAAATTTTAATATACACATCACGTCACATTTCAAATAATGGTATTTTGACTGTAATATGCAATTTATAAATTAGTAAAAAAAAATTCAATTAATTACATTTTCTTGCACAAAAGAGGGTGGCAATATGCTCCTTTTTGAGGAAGAATATTTCCTCTGTTCTGGCTCTCCCATAGTGTTACAAGGCTGACTACACATGGAGCATTCCAATGTTTGCTGCTCTCATACACTAGTGGAAACTGTTATATGGTGCCAGCAGGGAGCACAAACATTTTGTCACTATAATAACTAGGCTTCAGGCTCGACAGCTGAGGAATCGTGATTCAATTCCTTGCAAGCACAAGAGAATTTTATATTTTGTATTCTCCAAAGCAATCTAGACCAGCATTAGAGTCCGTAAGGCCTCCCAGACAATGGATACCAGGACCATATACCTGGGGAATAAAGCGGTCAGGGCGTGAAACTGTTCATTCTCCTCCATCTATTGCTTAGGTTAGGAATTAGTGGGTTTATACCTCCCCTCAGGCATGTGCTTCATGGCATGCACAGGGTCAACTTTACCTATTACTGAGTCAGATTTTGAATTTTGTATTCCACTTAATTTTACCAGATGTCAGTTGCTGATAGCTGTATATGAACTTGTGGCATATTAAGTATTATGGCAAACCAAACATAAACCTAGTATGTTATAATGACACAAAGGTTAAGGAAGTACAAAACAAAGAATTGGTACTTTACCTTACTGAGCATTATAACAGGTTGGAGAGCAGATTTCTATAGAAACAAGAGAGATTTTCATGTGATACCACTTTTACACATACCAGAAAACATTCTACTCTTTTTGCATTCACTATATTATTGTCAAAATAGGCACAGTTTACCCTCACGAAGCATAGTTTTAACATGAGTATGACAGGTATGTCCAAGACAACAGACATTTAAGTAATCCAATGCATGAACTGCCAGTACTCAAGAACAAATCAAGTGTTTGTATGTGTTTTCAGTATCAAAATTATATGCCCAGTACTTTGTATATATATTATTAAATCTGAAGAAGTCCTTGTACAACTGAAATTTTAAGGTATTCTAAATGATAGGAATTCAGAGTAACAATATATGTCATTTGTAGATTCAGGTATTATTTTTTGTATTACAAGAATATGACTGCCTACATATTCTGCTTATTATAGACACTCTGCACCTTCTTGTTGTATGCACATAATAATCCTCCAAAGGTTCATTATACATTGTCAATGCAGTTTTAACATAAAATTGAGCATCTGATTGCATTCTTTATGTGTTAGTTTTGTTCAGAATGCGTTAAAATTTAAATTAATATTGCTGGATATTTTAGATATAATTAATTAATATAGACAGAGAACTTATATCCAAGTTTATGAAGGGGAAATTTTAAGTTGGACACGGTAGAATTTTAAACACATAAAAGCTGTCAAAAGTTGTGTCCCCCAACATTAACTCACAATTCACACTGATGCAATAAAGCGGTATCCTCTAACGTCAACTCACATTTCACACTGACATAACAAAGCTGTTTATCCTCCAAAATTAATTCATATTTCACACTGATATAACAAAGTGATGTCCTCTAACATCAACTCATATTTCACACTTGTAGTAACAGCCAGGTGTCCAATATCAACTCACATAATACAAAGCTGTAGTGTGTGTGTGTGTGTGTGTGTGTGTGTGTATATATAAACACACACACACACACATATATATATATATATATATATATACACATACATACATACATACAGTCATGAACACTACAATATTACAATTAGTAACAATATATAATATACAACTACATGTTTCGGCCCTGTATGTAGGCCAACATCAGGTTGTCTAAAGAACTTATTAAGTGACTACACAGTATGTGTGGTAATTTTGGAAGGGGGACGAGATCTCATCTTACATCATAAATCCATAAATCGTGGGATTTCACACTGACATAACAAAGTGGTGTCCTCCAACATCAACTCACAATTCACACTGACGCAATAAAGTGGTATCCTCTAACATCAACTCACATTTCACACTTACATATCAAAGCTGTTTATCCTCCAAAATTAATTCATATTTCACACTGATATAACAAAATGGTGTCCTCCAACATCAACTCACATGTCACAAACACATAATAAAGCTGTGTCCTTCAAAATCAATTCACATATCAAACTGATATAATAAAGTATGTGGTACACGTTCAAATTCGTCTTTCATGATTCTAGAATAATATTTTGGATTATAGTTCATTAAGCCCTCACATTACATGGATTACTTCTGTGTGTTTTCTGTTTAACATATTTCCTCACAGACAACAGGGAACATGAAAGCCACAATCCAAGAGTAATTCTTTGCTTATTGAAGGCAGTACTACAGAGTCCAAATATAATTTCATGCAGCATGTAGTGCTGCACTATCCTTCTGAAAATACACATACATTTTCTTGTTCAGATATTGTGAAAAAGGAGCTTTGAAGTTTCATGCACATACCCTTCTGAATTAAGTGTATCATAAAACAATTGGGTCCTATGATTCTTTTAGTTTTTACCTACTTTCTCTTTGGCTGTATGGCCCTCTGAGAGCCCTGGCCTTCTTAAATATGGATGCCCATTCTTCCCTATCTACTTATGTCTCTCACTATCTCATAACCTTCATCTCCAATAGATCCTTCTCCACATCTTTTAGCCATCTCAATCTAGGCCTTTCCCTTCTTCTGCTTTCCTCTGGTTTACCCTCAAATATTTCCTTAACTGCCCTTCTTTGATCCATTCTTACTACACATCGTATTCATTCCAGTCTTTTCTTTTTCATGCCTGCTACGGTGTCTAAATCTTTATGTATGTCTCACAGTTTCTGATTACTTCTTATTCTCTATATTCCTTGCTCTACCGCTGGTCCATATATCATCCTCATTATTTTTCTGTCCCATGTATTCAGTCTTTTTATGTCTATCTCTGTCATAGTCTATGTTTCACTTCCATACAGTACAATTGGTTTCACCAACATTACATATATTTTACATTTAACTGCTTTACTCATGGCTCTGTGTCTAAATATTTGTCCTAGACTTTAGAACATCTATTACGTGCAGAAATCCTTGATTTTATTTCTTCACTTACCACATTTCTGGAATTTATCAAAGCACCTAAATATCTAAAATTCTGAACCCCTTCAAATATCTGTCCATATAGTATCAAATGTTGCTCGAAATTTGTTACATTTTTTTTTTATTTTCATGTATTTTGCGTTGCTTTCATTTATCACCAATCCAGTGCTTATTGCAGCTTATTTAATGTGTGTTACTACTTATTAATTCGCTCTCATCAATCCTCCGAGCATCAACGCAGCATTTGCATATGCTATATACTGTCTTATTCTGTTAAAAATTTCTTCATGATTTTACAGCATCAGATTTTTTATCCAAGATATAAGAAATTCAAACACAACCAATATATATATGCTAATTTGAGGTAAATATATTGGTTGTGATGGACTGAATTTCTTATACTTTAGATTATTTAAAAACATTATGGGAATGAATTGCCTTGAAATTATCAAAGTTTTGGATTTTCAGAAACCCAGTTGCATTTTTTTTGTGAGATTACATAACCACTGAGGTGAAAACATGCTTTATCCTTCATTGGAAGGAGCTTTTTCTGTTTTGTCTTAATACTATAAACAATGGAAACTGGAAGGGCTTAGGAGGTTCAGTGATTGGACTACAGGCTGGATGATCCAGTGTTTGAATCACAGCTGGGGCATGAGATTTTATCTTCTCCAAAACATCCAGATTGGCTCAGAGGCCCACTCAGCCTCCTGTTCAATTAGTAGAGGGACTCTTTCCCTGGGGATGAAGTGGCCAGGGCGTGAACCTGACCACTCATCTCCATCCAGTGCTGAGGTTAAGAATGTGTGGAGATGCCTCCACTCCCCTTTTATGCCTTTATTGCATGTGCAGGGACAACTTGACCTTTATAACAAACATTATACCTCATACAGCTACTGAAATAGAAGATAAAAAGTGTTGTATGTCAAAAATGCTGGACAAAATTTTATGTTAATATTTCTAACATAGAATAAAATTTGTCCATAATACTGTATTTAATATTACTGTCTCATTTAGGACGCCCTTCAGGTATTCAGTATTAGTTTATTAACAACTGTGCACATTTTAATAACAAATCTGGGACCATTACTGTGATGTGTTTCATACATGGGTAGACGGTCCCACCTTCCTTTTGTTCGGTGAGTTATTTTCAGTCTTCGGCTCTCAACTACATGTTCTTTAACATTTGCAGACCAGTTCAAAGGAAATCTTAGGTACCCTGGCTTCAGAAGGATGTAAAATATGTAATAGGTTATGGAGGAAGCCTAGACTTTGGAGGAATTTAACACTGGGTACATAAGAGGCATTTTGTTAATTAACAATTTCAATCACAGTGGCAACTACAGATACCACCCAATTACTATATCATTAAGAAATTCTGCATTTTGCCATACAAGGTATTCATATGCTTCAGATGTCGCTTAGAATGAACAGCAGTTATTTCCTTTAAGAGCATTAAGTAGTTGGTTTTTCAAGTGGTGGTACAGTTAATTCTCTGTGAGGTACAAACTACATTTTTATTTACAATTTAGAAAAATACAGTCTTCAGAGATTATGTCATTTATTTCAACATACGACTTCTGTAGATACATTTCAAATAGATTCAGGTTATTCAGCCACTTCCAAAATTCCTTTATTTTTTATTACCTTTCCAGACAGATAGAGAAACCATACACCAGCCAACTATCCTAGACCCTCGGGAGAATTTGTATTAAATTTACATAATCTTTATATTCATTGTTGCATTAAAAATGTGCTTCCAAGAAATTTAAAAAGCACACTCAAAGAAACACTTACAAAGAAATATGGTATTATTGAATTTCACTGCTTATTCCTTCACTGAAATTTTGTCTTCCTAACTCCAAGAAGCAGAGTCCATCTTTAAAAGCTTACAGTTTGTAAGCTAGTCAAGAAATTCCCCATATTTTATAGAACCAAAAAAGTACATTACCCTATTCCCAACAGCTTGGTTCTCATCCCTTTCCTATATCTTACCAGTCCACATGCTCTCCCAACCTGTTTCTTTAAGATCAGTTACAGTGTCATCCTCCCATCTAAGCTTATGCCTTTCCAGTGGTCTCCTTCCTCCAGGTTTCCAATAAAAACACTTTCTATTCTCCCGTTTGTTTGTGCCACATGTCTGCCCTGGTTCACCTTCCTTGATTTGATCACAAAAATAATATTTGCTGAGGATACAAATCATGAAGCTCCTCATTATGCAGTGTTCTCCAGTCTTGTGTTACCTGTTCCCCCTTAGGACCAAATATCTTCCTCAGCCCCCTTTTCTTCAAACTAATCCATCACAAATCCATCAAACTCAACCTCACGTGAGAATAAAACCAAAAAGTGTATAAGAAGATATGTGAATTTATTACATTATGAATATTGTTAACCTCCTACATATTTTGGTCACCTTTGGAGGCCATCTTCAGGGAGGGATTACAAAGACATCAAAACCCATGTACGGTACAAATATGAAATATCAAAACTGAAGAATAAAAACCAAATAGATGCCACTTATTATTTTATTATACTTCTTTTAGGCTCAACATGGTTTGGGCACTACTGTGCCCATCATCAGGAGCTCGCGACTATGATGTTGATTACCACATTGGTCGTTTTGTTCTTGGTTTGCTGTAGGTTGGAGGTTAGGTGCAGGTAGGCTGGAGTAGTGTCCAGGCTGCAGGCAGTCGTGCTTTAGCCTGCAACCCAAACACTTCTCCAGCCTAACTGCACCTAACCTCCAACCTACAGTAAACCAAGAACAAAACGACCAATGTAGTAATCAACGTTATAGTCGCGCGCTCCTGATGATGGGCATAGTAGTGCCCAAAACATGTTGAGCCTATAAGAAATACAATAAAATAATAAGTGGCATATAGTTGGTTTTTATTCTTCAGTTATCACAATGATGCACGGCCCAACAAACATCAAATAAATTATCACGTTTTAAGTATATGATTGTTAATATATAAAATACTTATATTTTAACACATACTTGAATCACATATTTAAAATTTAATATTTTATATTTATATATGATTTTGATGTCTTTGTATTATGCCCTTCAGAAAACACCTCCCTGACGATGGCCAAAAAAGGTGACCGAAACATATAGGAGGTTTACATCGTTTATGTAATAAATACATGTAATAAATTCACATGTCTTCATATGCATTTGCTGCTTTATTCTCATAGTGAAGCATCATTGCAGTCATGAAATGTTTAAAATTAAACAATCCTACGTCGTGAAAGTAAAGAGCATGATGTGATGAATGATCTCCTTGAAATCCCATACAATAAAGGTATAAAATTTGTCTCCTTTGATATTATAAACATGTATTTCAATACTCCTGATAAAGAATTACTCGAAATTATCAAATTAATATGTAATCAAAATGGCCTTATTGAAGAATTAAATCAAAGCATAAAGTATTATAAAATCTAACACACCAGAACTATTTTCAATATGAAGATTTACAGTATATTCAGGTAGAAGACCTAGCCATGGGTGCACCAATGTCATCCATTTTTTTGGAAATTTATTTCCAATACCTTATTATTTGGTTGTGTTTAAGGCTGTATGACGGATTGCTTTGATGGGTGAGATATCCACTATAAAATTAGTCCCTGTTTGATAGATCAATTATGAGATATGTGACCAAAATTACTTATCTGTATATGCATTTGTTGGTTATATTTCTTATTATAAATCACCAGTGCATGATCATGAATTATTTAAAATTGACTGATCAAGTTTTATGCCCATATAAAAAAAACAGCTGAAGTTTTATTAATGTTTAATAGCAAACAGGAGGAGAAAAAAAAACTTCTGGACCAAACTGTAGCAGGGATTCTCTAAATTTAGTGTCCTTTTTAATTTCTTCATACATGCAATTTTGATATGTCACTTTTATTCTCAAGTATTTGAATTTTGCCACGTTCTCAAATGATTTATTAGCTACCTTCATGTTCTGATTTTGTCCAGCATTCTGTTCACTAGGCGTCAAAGTATGCTTAGTTTTGTCAGTATTTACTTCTAGACCGAACTCCTTACCAGCAACTGATAATTTCTGTTTTTCTTGCAGTATGTTTATTTTTCACAATCTGGAATTTTGACTCTGAAGTAAAAATTTTGCAAACTGTGCTTTCAATGTTACAGTTATTTGTAAATCCTGTTACCCTTTTAAGTTAACATCAGACCCAAATTTATGGCATTTGATGAACTGCAGTGTTAAACTGACGTTTTCAATGTGGCCTCTGAACGTGTACAGTAATTAAGTTAAGGTTATCTTTGTGTATAACCATATCATTGTTAAGGTGTACACAAGAGCTGAAATCACTTGTATCCTCAGAGAATGCCTCTCCAATACTGACTGGATAGCATGTTGAGTGAACTTCACAGTTGTTCCTGATAAAAGAGAAAAACTCCCAGTATGAAGAAAATCCTATGCCTTAAAATTCGGAGTCAGCCTTCCTACTGATTTTGCTATGATGCTGTCATCAAGCAGGACTGTGCTGGGCATTCAAATGTATCCAAATGTATTTTTGTTGCTGTACTTTCTGAACCTTCTGTATTGCTTATATTTACTAAACAAGGAGTCCAAGGCAGAAAATGTGAGCCTAGTAAACATTTGCTTCACAAATCTCACCAGCGTTGTATTATGTAGGTAATGAAGATTTTATAACAGACGTGTAAAGGTGTTTATGATTATCTTCACACCAGGTTTCAAGTTCAAAGCTCCACTGCCTCATGTGGTAGCACCATTAACTTGGAAGCTAAACATAGTTTTAATGCACTTTCAATGTTGTAATTGGCAATATGAATATGCATATTTTTCAAAGATCTATGAATATGCATTATTTCAGGACATTAGCTTAAAAGGTGCTAATGTCATCCATACCTCTTTAAATTTGTTCATCCACTGTTGTTTTTATCAACTGTAGATGTAGAAAGTACAGTAAGGTTTGGGTAGCCTCTAAGAGCATAAATTTTATACTACATTCTGTCTAAATCTTTGAACTTGTGCACATGTGGGAAAAGAGTGGCATACATACATGGTATCATAAATAGGCTAATAAGAACAAGAATTTCTGTCAGAAGTCCATGACTTGGTTGGGAGTTGGTTTCCATACAGTATGCCACTGAGATATAGGAACAATGTATGATACACATTCAAGGGAAGTTTAGAAATTGTAACAGTAAGATTACTTATAAACAGCTTGCATTCAAGTGTTGTGTTTGAATGATAAGAATAGTTATTTGCTTTGTTTGGCCAGTAGTGATCTTAGTGAAACTAGTGATAAAGTTTAATTTACTTTAAAAGATGTTAACCAAAGGCAGTATGCATCACTTTGTACATTGTTTGATCTGTTACTGGCCAGATGAATCATACTGTGTTGACAGATAAGTATTTCTGTTAGATATCTTGTGATAACAACTTCAATTGTATTTACAGTAAAGTTTAGTTTAAAGTTTGTAAGAACTTTAAATTTAGTTATTATTATCTGTAGAATGTATAATATGTATCAAATACTTTAATACTTCCTGAAGTAAGATTTGTATTAGGGATACAAGAGAATAGTCCCTTACAAATATGCTGCTTTATTGTTGTTGGCTTATTTACACTGGTGAGGAGAAGCTTACATTTTTCTTTGGCCACCTCACAAGCATGTGGATGGAAGGTCTCTTGCAGTCTCTCTCCCTTATTTTAAGGCTCTTCCAGTGCAATGTTTGACCTATGTTAATGTTAACCACACAAATAAAATTTATATCACTGCCTTTTAAAGGAAAATGTTTACAGGCTGATCTTGTCAGATGTTAACATAAGGCAAGCATAATTATAGTTTTCTACATCATATGTTTCATTCAGTCAGATTAATATTAGACTATAACAGTTCATCCCAAGTTTAATAACACAAACCATGCCTACCACATGCATGTATACAGTATACATCTGATTAGTAATGAAGTATGGTGTATGTCATATAAACAGGGGAAGGGTTGTCAGAAGTTCCCAAACTATGCATGTATATATACAAACAGATTGAGACTTAATAATATGACCTGTTTTGGTAATGTCTTGCTTCTTTGATTTTCAGTGAAAATTTGTTTACCATACATTCCAAATTAAGCATACTACTACTACTACTCCATGGCTCTACAGTCCTTGTAGGACCTTGGCCTCCTTCACAACCATCTTCCAGTCATCTCTTCTGTGTGCACGCATCCTCCAGTTTGTACCAAATTAAGCTTACATTCATTTAATTTATTCAAGCTGCATCCTACACCCTGGGTGGAGGTCAATTACCACACCTTTGATCCAGCCCTGTTTCTCACTTGCTTCTAAAAATGACACACAGCTATTATTAGCACTACTAAAGGGGAATAAAGTTTTATGCAGAACATACAAAGACAGTTTATTCATTCAGAGTGTCACTTATTAAGACAACATACTTTAATGCCACCTTTCATTTTAATGAGTCTATTGTATTAAAAAAATGAAAGAATCAACAACTGAACATTAGATGTAGAATGGGATAGCAATTGGAGTATAAAAGAAGGCAAAAGTGTATTCTTTACAGCAAACATAATGAAAGGTTTAAAGATACCAGCCAAATAAACATGTTAATACTGAACTTAGAACAATTTCTTTGAGTCCAACTACTTAAAAGCTAGAATCATAAACCTTGCATCTGTACAGTGGCATACTTTATACAGCCTGCTGTAGTCTCTTTCAGACTTCTAATGTTAATCTCCCCTTTTCATATGTTAAGTGTCCTGCTTCTTATTCTTGTATGCAAGAATACATGTGAGCTAGCCGTAAGCAGAATGGTTTTAAATGTCTTTGATGAACATCATCTGTGATACAACTGATAACATCCATTCAACCACATTTTTATGGTGTGAATCAGTGAGTAAAAACAGAGGCATATTTTGTACTTAATTTTCAATTCTAAAAGTCCAATGTTAGCCATAGGTTAGTGACACTCTTGCCAGCATTTGCATTAGCTTTAGTTTTTGTTGTTGTTGTAGTAGTAGTAGTAGTAAACAATGACCGGGTACCCGTTCCAGCTAATGTAAAGCTCCTATTTGACATACACTATTTATCTTCAGGGGCATGAAAATATATACACACAATGTGTATATATATATATATATATATATATATATATATATACACCAAAATATGTATTTTGTAGGAAAATCAGTAATTAAAATTTATATATTGCTATAGTTCACAGCACAGAAATGTCACATGTTTCAGTGCATTATGTGAATGTTGTTCTCACATCAGAATTATATAATTGGCAAAAAACTTTGAAATGACATTTATGGAGCATCTCATAAAATTTTCATATTTATATTCAGCCATTAAAAATCATATTATTGATTTATGCAGCTGCTTACAGGTTAGTTTTATTGCAGTAAAATGTGAACGTGTATTTTTGTCCTCTGTCCCACATGAAAAACTTTCTAGAAGACAATTCTTGCATTTCTTTTACAAAGCTAGCATTATTTTAAGAATCATGTTCAGCAAATTTTATGCTGGAAAAGGTTTGTAGATCTCTACAGCCATGTAGTTAATCGTACCTACAGTTAATCACAGACAGAAGTACACATAACTCTTAAATTGTATGGATACATCCACTTCTTTCAATACTGCAATGTTGGTTTTCTTAAGCTTATACAAAAACTGGTTTTGTGTTGTATATAAACCACTCGATAAAACACGTATTCCACACAACATACAGTACATTTGTAGTGACATTAATAATTCTCCAGTTATTATGCCTCAGACACATCGTTATCATATTCCCTTCTTAAGACTGTGATGTTTCATCATGTTCACTGGCTGTATTTGATGTCAAAGCAGGATTTCCCTCAGCTCCTCTGCATAGCAACAGTTAGGTGGGACTCGCTTCACTGTGGTCTGTTCCTAGGCTTGTCTACAAAACTTGGCCTGTGCACTTTTATCGCCAACCTGTTCTACTGAAAGCCTGAACATCTATTTTGCTTTTTAAAAAAGTATAAAAGCTACTTTTAAAATTCTAGTTACATACGCAGTGTTGACATTTCTGTAGTTCTACCCTACAACAGTTTTTGCCTTACCAGTAAAATAGTTTATGCAATCTGCAATAAGAAAGCAAAGAGTCATTTACAATTCAGGTGAGTGGTTCCTGATGTTTCAATGCAAAGCAGTGCCTTTAAAACATGGGGAACTAGTCACCCGTTGACGGAGGGTCATAACCCACAAGACCTCAATCTTCAGAAACACTGCTGTGGGAACCTCATATTTTGGAAAGAATCACTCCATAATTCTTTAAATTGGTTGGCGAGACCCAGTGACTATCCCTTTGTAAATTTCAGACAACACTCATTTTGCACAGGTCCTGCTGTAGTGTTCACATTTAAAACAACTGTTTACACATACATACAGGAGATGTTTAATTCTATATCCCAGCAGTCTCTAATAGTGTCAGTTAGATACACAATACAATGTGCTTCTTTCTCAACATATTATGGGTGCTTGAGGTAAATCTGGTTCCTTCTTCATCCTTATGTGGTAAAATTGCCCTTGTAAATTTTATATGAGCATTTCCTGTATATTCCCTGTGGGAAGTATAAATGTTTCTTGTTTTCTGTGACTGGTGATGGAAGCTACAGTATGGGGTACAACTGCTAAGGTCAGATTTAAGGAAAAAAGTGAGCAAGATATATGGGGCTAACCATGAACACTTGAATTCCACTTTAAATACTGCAAAGAGATTCAAGTTTGCTCTAGCATTTCTATCTCCAAGCCAACTGTACTTTACCTACATTTTGCATTTGTCTAACATATTTTTTTCATCTTCATATTCGATGAGATCAAAGTTCCTCTATATTTTTTTTGTTTATTGACCTCAGTTTTGGAATTAATGTTTATATGTAACATATGAATATGTTAATATAAGAAACAGTGGCAGCTCCATGAGGATGAGATTGTGGAAATATGTATAACAGAAAATTATATAATAATTTGAGAAAATGTTGGCACTCATAACACATTGAGGTTGTGTTGTTTGTAATTTAACTGCTAAAGCGCCTTTTGGTGAGACCATCCTATTTGACCCTTATAAAGAGCTGTTATAGGTGTAAAATATTTCATAATCAAGGAAAAATCATAAGATTATTGTATGGAGTGTAGACTGAAGTGGGGTCTGACAGATGCAGCTCCATTATTCAATGAATGGCAATTTTCTGTAGCCTTATTACTAAAATGAAAGTTTTTGACATTTTTATTATGGATGAAATGTTTAGTGACTTCTCTCATGATCTTCTCATCCTTGATTTTCATGTTCAAGAAACATGATTTTTAGGTACATAAAATTAACAACCACAAATTCAGAAGAGTCACTCACTGTATAAAGGTCTCTTTTTAAAGGAACTAAAGTAGAATTTTGTGAATAAACAATTCAGAATTTCTGAAGAAAAATAAAGAAAGTAGAAAACTGGCTACCCTGTCATAACTTTTTATCAATTTCTGAGATCTTTTGATTACAGAGCATCTAGTCTTCAAATTCAAATAAATGCAATATTGATTGATGTGGATGAATTCCACTTTGAATATATGTTACAATTCAAAAGGAATCCTGATGTATATTCTCTGTTTCCTTATGTTCAATCATACTTCAGCTGCTTTAAAAATGTTCTATGGTCTATACAGTAGATGGTTAATAGTTTCACGTTCATTAGTTGTGTGTTATGTCATTTCTTCTAGTACATTTAACTGACTGACATCAACAGTCAAAATATGAGAAGTGAAATACCAAAGTACAGTAATAATATGTTAAACCTAAATAATGTTTCATATAGGTTTCACTACAATGCAGTTTTCTGTACAGAGGTGTGTGATTTATTGTCGCTTCAACAATTTATGGTATTGACATTCTGCACATTTCCTGTTCTTGAGGCATATCTAATGTATTTGAAGTTGTTTTTCATATCAATATTTGTCATGTATTTATATGTCTAGTTGTCAAACTTGACAGGGTCTGGATACTGCATTTGAATATAAACCACATATTTCTTATCAAGGATTATAATTGCACAATAAATATGATGTACATGTAAGCTGATTTACTTATTCAAATCATTTTCAGTACAGATACTTCCTGACTTACATAGACATTCTCTTACACACACTGTTATGTAACTCAGATTTTATATGTTTCAGAAATTCAGCTGACAGAAATTTATCAATCATTTCATACATAAAAAAAGGTAAAGCAGTCCCATTACAGGCCTCGACAAATCCAGAGGGTTCCAGAAAGTTAAGGCTCCCAGATTTCGTGCCAACGGCACAGGATGGTGGTAGGTTGTCAGCCTTACACACTGGCCGCCTTTACCCCCAGGAAATACTCCTGGTACTCATTTCTGTTAGAGGCTGAGTCGACCCCAGAGCCATAGTGCAATCGGAAGGATTTTATGTCAATGAAAAATCCACTGACACCAGCTGGGATCAAACCAGACCTTCCGATTTGTAGCACAGCACCTTAACCACTGTGCTACTGCGGCCCCCTTTCATACATAATGAAGCATAAAATACAATTAAACACAGTTTCTTTAATATTCTGTATGTACTGTAAAACTTCCCTTTGCTCATTCTCATGCTTCTTTACATCATGTAATGGTAATTATATTTTGTTACTGAGATCTGACTGGCAGATCATGTTTAGAAGGCATGGAATTTAAATATTCAAACATTCCTCAAAAAGTCAAAGAATTTAACTAGTGATGAGACCTATCTACATTAGGCTTTGAATATTAGCTCCTCATTTGACCTAGCAATAACAATGTTCAAACAGAAATACTATATAAGGAGAATGGCCATTATGGTTTGAATGTATGTGCACATCACAAATCGTTTTAGCGAACACTTACTTTAAATGTCTGATGTGTGTGATATGCCATCTACTGTACATTAATGTTGACCTGTAACTCTTCCAGTGTATGACAGTGATTTGAAAGCACAATGTTCTTTAAAAATCCCCACAAACAGAAAAGGATGTAACTTTGAACAATTAATATTCTCTCTTGAAGTGTTAACCATTTTTACTGAAACAGGAAGAGAATCTATTGGGTGCAATAATATATGCATTCCCCATGGACTGTATTTCTTTTTGAACACACTGTATATTTATATGATTACCTCAAAGAGGCGAATGACTCAAGAGTTCTGCAGTAACTGTTTGACCTTGCAATAGTCAAAAATGTATTGAGGCATAAGGAGTTAGACATCCAGTCACTATTTATCTACATTCAGGAACTCTACAAGTGCTATACAAAGCTTCTCTGCAGCTTTTACTAGTGTTTCCTTGCTGTGAAAAGCAACAGCAAGTCTCAGATGGTTTCCGCATGTGCCCTTGAGTGAGAATTTGCTGCCTGGAATTGCTGACAATTTGTACTTTTCTTGGCACCATGGAACAAACACGTTCATGTCCGCATATGCTGGGAGCGTTATCCACACAAAGTAACCTCCTTCTGGCCTAATGTATGAACAGCTATGAGGAAGAAACTTGTCCAGCACAGAACACAAGGCAGCCATCCGTTCCTAGAAGATGACAAAATCCTGTCTAACAGAGCAGCCTATAAGAGCCACAATTGTAACGAATGAACAAATAATTGGATACAAAGGGAATTTTAATTACCGGGATTATCATGTAGCTCTGAGTAAAGAAGCTTGTATTCAAAGAAAATTGCCTGTGTTCCAAAACATACATAAAAAAAAAATGTAGCTTTGGAGACCGTATAAGAAAGCTCCGCTATAATTCTGTAAACTTGTGATACCATCACAAGACAGAAGAGCTGTGTACCTCAAAAAGTTGGTACCACCTACTAGACTACATGGTGTCACATCCTAGAAAACACAACAGGGAAGATCACTGAAATATCAAAGAAGGATGCAAAATTTTCATATTCAAAGAATATGGATATCAGTCCAAAAAAAGAGAGATCTTGAATGCCCATTTTATGAAGGTGTATCCAAAAGTCCCAGGACAATGCTCATAACACGCAAGTTGCTTGTAGTTCAAGGGTTTCCCGCTAGGGTGTGTTGCGGTGGTGTCTTGTGAGTGAGTGTGCCGAATGGCGTGGTTGGATGTGGAAGCGTTTGATTGTTGCATGTGTCTTTATGTGTGTATTGCATCAGCCATCTTTGATTTTCTGATATCGGCGGTATGGCGGAAGTTGATGAACATAGGGTATGCATCAAGTTCTGTGTGAGACTTCGTAAAACAGGAAGTGAAACTTTTGTGAAATGTTGAAACAGGCTTTTGGTGATTCATGCATGAGCCGTAGCCGAACTTTTGAGTGGTTTGGAAGTTTCAAGAATGGCAGAACTTCGACTGCTAATGATGATCGATCAGGTCAGCCAAGCACGGTAACAGCGGAACAGGTACGGGCGGCTGTCAACCAGGATCGTCATCCTAACATACACGATCTCTGTGCAGAGGTTGGAATTGGTTATGGATCTTTTCAGCGAATTCTCACAGAACAGCTGAACATGCATCAGATTGCAGCGAAGTTTGTGCCGAGAGTGTTGAACCACGATCAGAAAGACAGTCGAGTAGTCATCTGTCAGGAACTGAAGGAAACTGTGATAAATGATCCCACACTCCTCTTGAACGTCATCACAGGTGATGAAAGCATCGTTTATGCTTACGACCCAGAGGCAAAACTGCAATCTTCGCAATGGAAGAGTCCTGGGTCTCCAAGACCCAAAAAAGCATGTATACAAAAAAGCAAATTGAAGACGATGCTCATTTGTTTCTTTGACCAAAAGGGGATCATACACCGGGAATTTGTCCCACCTGGAATGACGGTCAATGCACACTTCTACTGTGATGTTCTAAGAAGGTTATGTGAAAATGTGCGGCGCAAGAGGCCACAGAAATGGCAAAACCAGACCCTCATTATCCACCACGACAATGCTTCGGCTCACAGGTCCTTTAAAGTTTCGCAGTTTTTGGCCAAGAACAACATGACAGTGATCCCCCATCCTCCATACTCACCTGATCTGGCCCCCTGGGACTTTTTCCTCTTCCCCAAGCTGAAGCTTCGGATGAAGGGTCGAAGATTCGACACCACTGAAGAGATTCAAGAGGAAT
>Ga0123357_10004441_pt1 | contig 16471 bp, 10 predicted proteins | sample TergutEmb28metaG_FD_89873 | JGI IMG/M metagenome (GOLD analysis project Ga0123357, IMG submission 89873) | Embiratermes neotenicus P4 segment gut microbial communities from Petit-Saut dam, French Guiana - Emb289 P4 | ecosystem: Host-associated > Arthropoda: Insects > Digestive system > Gut ... | reverse complement strand
TTGTCAATAATCATTACCTTCTATTCTGAGTTTAAAACGGTCATAACTCCGTAACCGTCCAAAATCGGACACATGTTTATATGAACTTTTTTGATCACAAAGACCTAGGAAATCACCTCCTGCTGTTATGCCCTAAAGTCGTGAAACACCCTGTATAGGTGTACTTACATGAAATGTTATATACACAAAAGTATAGTCATATGTAGGACAGCAATTGTCGTATGTAAGCAGTACCTTGACAATTTAATTTCATGAATGTTGTAGCAATGTAATTTCATAATATTTCCAAAGACTTAGACTTCAAACCAGACGATAACTATGTGTCACCCTGAGGTCAGAAGAGAAGGGGAGAGGCCCTTATGAACTTTATTGTTATGGTAGTTGGAACTCCGACCCAGAGCGGTAGTCTAATCCCCTTACCCGGAGGGGAGATATTATATTTCTGTTCCCTAAATCTATTGCTTTTAATTGGATTCTGTGTAAATAACATTTCCATAAAACATTATTTTTAATTGGAATCTTTGTAAATCTTTGTAAGCCACGTCAGTGTTTGGGTCTCATGTTGTAATGGTTATATTCAGTTTAATTACTTGTTTCCCAAGCCTGACACGGCACTCTCGAACTGGAAGTCAAGCAGACAAGATCTGTCAGTACCTCCTGGGAATCAACGCAATAAATTCTGTTGTTTCTTCTCAACGGCTGTACAACTTATCACCCCAGTAACAACACACATTGCTTCCGCTCGGCAGTATTCCTCAGTACCTGCCCAGGTGTGAACGTATTAATTATCAGTTACCAACCTGCAGATACAACACACCGACGTACGGTTTATTGTTGTAGGCGACGTCACTTGCCGTAAAGGCATTGTTGTGCAACGGTCGGTGTTCTTACATAGCTGACAGTGACACGTGGCTCAACGACACACACGGAATGCATTGGTAAGTTTCCACTGCAACAATGGTTATGCGAACGCGCTACAAAATTGCGTAATACTTATAAAGCCTATTTTCTTTAGTCTTCAGAGCACTGGTAACTGCTTCCTTATGATCAAAAATGAAATACTAGATGGCGACAAAGGATTATTGTCAATATTTATTTAATTATTAATGACAATATTATTTTTTCTATTATTATTATCATCATCATCATCATCATTATCATCATCATCATCGTCGTCATCATCATCATCATCATTAGTTGTTTATATTGGCCATTGCATTGAGTCTTTCCTCACCGGCTTCAAGCTTTTAAAACTTGGCAGTTAATATATATACCATAAAGTTTAAGGTCAAAAGCCCGGTATTTTGATCACACAGTATATTTGCTGTATGCATGATTCTCACAATCAACAGCAATATGTATTCCCATACAGCATTCACAGACTAGCCCTTTTAATGGTTAAAGTCTGTGTTCTCTGTGAGGTACGATCTGAATCCTTGTGATATATTTGAGCCTTAAAAAGCTTAATGACGTTATCAATTCGCCAGATTTTTACAGTGTCCAACGATAGGATTGTCGGTCCCTGTGAACGCACGGTCTAAGGTGTGGGTCGGCCGCCGCTGGCTGGCTGGCTGACTGTCTCTCTCTCTTGTGAGTGTTGTGTTGTCAAACAGAGGTCTCTTCGACGGGCCGATCCCTCATCCAGAGGAGTCCTACCGAGAGTTGTGTGCCTGTGTGTAATCCCGAAACCTCAAAAATGAGGCGGCCTAGACCCGAGTGGGGCTGTTGCGACACAGGGAAAAAAATCATAAGATTACCGAAAAAGGCAACTGAAATTGATGTGGAAAGGACTGGTCGTGATCTGTTTTAAGGTTATGTAATGGAAGTTACGTGGAGATAGTGAGGAAAAACACCAAGAACCGCATTCACGGTAGGGGGTCCGAGGACCGAGATTTTAAACCGGGACCTCCTGCATACGAAACTGATGCGTTACTTCCTTGACCGCGGAACTCGATTTCCTCTTCATTTCGTGAGAAAGTAGGCGTGTAGGTGTCGTAAAGTGACGTCGTGACATGCGATTGGCTGACAGAAACAAATAGACACCGGGTAAGTGAATGAAATATTAGTGTTGGCGGCCCTCTCCTGTGTCAACTGGACGAAGCCAAAGCAAATACGAAATTATTTAAAATGCTGCAGCTTACAGCGATGCACGTAATGCAGCAACATTACAATAATCCTCTCCTGGCCTGAAGAGCTCAATCCCACTTCTCATTTGTTACACAAAATGGGGCATCTGCCGAGCGACCGGATTGGATGTGGTTAATTTTGTAGGTCAGGGCCAAGCTGTGTGTCGTGCGGACAGGAAGGCGCGAGAGATTCAGATAGCTTTTCTCACCTATCTCCATGGAGCAGAGTCCTTCCTGAGAAGTTAATTAGTTCCTCAGCTCGTGAAGAAATTCCCCGTAATTCATGGAACCTGCAGTTTCTTTACCGTGTTCACAGCAGCCTGGCACTAGTCCCTGGCCACAGCAGCCCAGAACTAGTCCTTGGTCATAACAGCCTGGAACTAGTCCCTGGTCACAGCAGTCTGGCACTAGTCCCTAGTAACTGCAGCTTGGCACTAGCCCCTGGACACGATATCGTGGCACTAGCCCCTGGTCACAGGAGCCAGGAACTAGTCCCTGGTCAAAGCAGCCCGGCACTACTCCCTAGTCACAGCAGCTTGCACTAGTCCCTGGTTACAGCAATCTGGCACTAGTCCCTGCCAACAGCAGCTTGGCACTACTACCTGGTCACAGCAACCCGGCACTAGTCCCTGGTCACGATATCCTAACACTTGTCCCTGCTCACAGCAGCCCGGAACTAGTCCCTGGTCAAAGCAGCCTGGCACTATTCCCGGGTCATAGCAGTTTGGCACTAGTCTCTGCTAACAGCAGCTTGGAACTAGCTTCTGGTCACGATATTCCGGCACTAGTGACTGGTCACAGCAGCCCAGAACTAGTCCCTGGTCACAGCAGCCTGGCTCTAGTTTGTTCTGAGACCAGACAATCCAGTCAACAACTTCCAATCCTATTTATTTAAGATTCATTTTAATGTTATCCTCCCATCTACACTTACGTCTTCCAAATGGTTTCTTGCTCCAGGTTCTCCCCACTCAATGCCAGTCCTATCGTCTCTCCTCCTACCACATGCCCCGCCAAAGGTATTTTCCTTCAGTTCCCCAACCCAATAATTACAGTAACCTGAACACAACTGTAAAAGACTGCAGGTCCACGCGTCCAACACATGAAACTGGCATACACGTAAGTCTCCTAGATGTTAAGTAGCCTAAATATGTTTTACAGTTATTTCAATTATAAATACAGTATGGTACATTACAGGGTCATCGAAATGCCGACTGTCACTGGTCAATTCCTACCCATAGCTCACTGCGCGCGTAGACAGTGAGTGAGTGAGTGAGTGAGTGAGCGAGTCCACTTTACAGACGACACCGTCGACACAAATGTTCAGTGATGTCCTGTACTAATTTTTGTTATTTGCTGACGTGTTTTGGGCCATCATCACCGGGTCTTCATAAAAACTAAAAAGTACAGATAAACAACTACGTGACTTGTGTTAATAATTCAGATATCAATTTTATATCGTAGGAAACTGAGATCTGAATTACTAACACGATTAAAGCAATTGTATATCTGCACTTTTTAATTCTAATAAAGGCCTGTATTAAGATGATTAAGTATGATCAAACACGTTGCCAAACAATACAAACTAATAAAGAACGTAACTAAATTGTTGTGTCGAAGGTACTAAGCCTTTATATTGTCATATAACACAACGGGATACCTAATGAATACAGTGCGGCTATGTTAATAGGACAGATGGGCCGACCGGAAACGACGGATTATATTTGTCAGATAAAATAATGACCCTGCATTTTAAAATTCCGTAAACGGTATGAACGAAGATATTTCACACACTGGTCTTAGTTACAATATTCTATGTGAGTGACATGGTATCATGTTCCCACGAGTTTGTGCTGCACTTTACATAATTCACTGCGCATGACCACACAGCTTCTACAAGCACAAGTATATTTCCTGATGGAGTCTCTGTCAATCACACGGTAAATCCACAATGGCACAGCCCACTTCCTCACCCCCTCCCGTAATCGATAAAAACAATAAAAGGCTACGACTATTAGCATTACAATAGACTTTGAAGTGCGCACAAGTAAATCCAATGTGCTGAAACAACTAAAAGAGCTAATACACAAGCCTACTAATTATTTTGTAAATCAATGCAATGAGTTTCACTACAATTAAAGGCGCTACTCAATAGGGTGCCCATCAAACCCCGTACCAAACCCGTGTAAACTGGAATAAGAGTACATACCGAACAGATATGACAGTGAGTTACAAACTGACCTACAAAGCACCGGTCATGAAGTCCCCACCCGAAGGACCAAAGATGTGATAATTTACAGCATGGTTAGGGCTGTGTGACTTGATGGAGGGTACAGAGCAATGGTGGAATGGTGAATAGAGGGGAATCGAAAAAAGCTCTTAAAATAATAAACTATTTTGCCAGATGACAAATGCACTCTTCTGGGTTAAAACGCAGCTAGTAGTTGTAATTCTCACCGACGTTTGCGAACAACCTATCCGCCCCATCTTCAGGGTGTTCGTTTTCTTTTTTTCATTTCTTGACCTATGAAATGGGACCCGATAGGTTGTCCCGAAACGTCGGTAAGAAATTAGCACTACTCGCTGCATAATGGCTCTGAAGAGCTCAGTTGTCACCTACTTCGCGACGGAAGCCTGAAATCATGCTCTTCTGCTACTTCACAAACCGTTACATCTCATAATTATGGTCGAAATTCAGGGCGTATCTTTAATAGTCTCCCCGAACACAGGGACATACGAGTCCGAATAAGCAATGCAAGTCGACCGAAAAGTACGTCATCTCACCTACACTACAGCAAACTGGTCAGCTTTATGTGCATATTCTCACTCAGCACATTAATGCATCTCAAAAAATGTTATCTGTTGAGTAAAAAGTGTTAATTGGCAATAATTCCGAACAGTAAATGTCACGGACAAAAAATGTCGCAGACAGACTTGTGCCATTATTTGGCGTAACAGTGCCGTGATGAATTTAGTGGAAAAATGTGGCAACACAGGTTCAGTGCTGCATAAAAGTGGCAAAACAGGTTCAGTGCCGCGTAAAATATGGCAACACAGGTTCAGTGCTGCAAACAATGTGGCAACACAGGTTCAGTGCCGCATAAAATAAAACACCGAGTTTGTATTTTTCTTTGACGATTGATAGTTTACTCTGAGTAGAAAAGTAAACAGTCCAAATGGCAGATGTTGGTGTTAGGAAGGTTCTCATGTGTTTTCTGAACTTCTCTTTACATTGCCTCATATCGCAGCGAGTGAGCGAAAAGTCGTACGGCCCATGTTCTCGAACAAACAAACTGGAACCGTTACGTTAAATTAACTCCGACAACTATCCAGGAAATTAACAGAAGAACTGGAAGCGTGGGACAATCCACATTGTGTGCAAGATTTGCAAGGCAAAATTCGAAGAGAAGTTTCCAGTAATGCAGGACAAGAACTATGTCGCCATGTTGCGAAATATGTTCAAGAACATGCGAGGCTTATTTAGAAGCTATATACGAGCACGTATATGAAGAGGAGCAAGCTGAAGTGCAGATGTGCAGAATCTTACACTCGATTTCGGAAGTAATAAGTCTCCCGTGACAGCAGCTACTCTCAGGGCAAAGGTCAGAGAGACAGTCGGCATACAAAAGTTATTAACTTACATTCCTGCCTACATGAAGACCCTACGATAAAAATACACCAAACTACAACTTCACTTGTTATTGCCTACACGCATGAAAGGTGGTTTCTCCCAAAACACTGTCTGAGACGGGATAGCTCAGTCATTGCAGTGACCAAGCTACAATATGGCCGATCGGGTACGGTTCGATCTCCGCAGAATGCACGGTGTCCAGACCGACTTTGGGGCGCAATCAGCCTACCCATTGGGCACAGGCGGCTGTTTGCTCGGAGGTAAAGCAACAGGAATGTGAAGCTGATCCCTTATCGCCATGTTCTGCCCAGGCTAATAATACATGGAGCTACGCCTCCACTAAACATAAGGCGATATAATTTAACCGTTTAATGACTTTTTAAACCTGAATTACATTTCAATATCCAGTCCGTATACATAGTAAACACTCCCCGTCTCGGTTATAACAAAAGTCAGTTAATGCTGTATAGGGAAATAACAGCTATTTGTTCTCAGATCCACACAAAACACATAAATACACTGTGTGGACAGAACGTAGAATTGCTGAATGTTAAACTGGTGGTACATATAGTGACCGCCGCACTTCAAAGGGCTAAACCCGTGTGATGTTGAATACTACCATATTGTGAAATGTGACGTTGTGTAGTCTTGTTGCTGAAGAGCAGTGCGCAGCTAAACTTTCTCTCAGTTCTGCTGTACTCTGGAACAATCTTCTTCCCTGAACCTGGAAAATTACTGCCATATTACACGGCGTCACGTCCCGAAAGATTAATCTTCATAGTCACCGATGTGATAACCTAAAACACTGCAGTGACTTCAACATCGCGGGAGGCAGGGGTGTACAAATACCGGACGTCAAATCATCCAGACAACTAAATTCGGATGATGGCGCCACACATTTGTGTGTCTTCAGTATGGAGACCGCTTCGTGTCAATCTTCTGGAGCCTGGAATTTTGACGTGGTTGCTAGATATCTGGAAAATATCTAGCAACCCTCGACGTAGGCTAATGCTGATAGTACTCGCACAACATGTCCTTGACGTAAGCTAACGCTGATAGTAGTCGCACAACATGTCCTTCAAAGTTGCCGCATTTCGGAGTTCATCAAACAGCAGCAGTTGATGCCCAGTGCAACATAAATCAGACTAACCGCGTAATTTAATGTGTCTGCATTCTATTGTTCCTAAAGTGTTTCAGCTACTCTGAGAACCAGTCGTTTGTTACAAGCACACGGCGTACTCAGAGTAACCGTCTGGATACTAGGCATACGGTTTGTAAATAATCAGATGGCCAATACAGTTTTGTGCATTTCGCAGAGAGGATGCTTGACCAAAAGAAGAGCCGTAGAACCGATACAACAGTCGATAATGGATTGTAACAAGAGACACAAAAAGAACGGAAGAAATGGTTTCCAAATCTGCAGGATCATGGCGACAGAAACTTACAATTAGAATTATCTGGGTTCAAATCCACAGCAGCCTGGAGTTCCGTAGGCAATTGTCAGGGGTTCGACAGTCACACTTCCTTTAAAATTAAATTGCTAAATGTACTTATAGTAACGTCTTATATATACCAAATAAATGCACATACATATTTATATAACAATATATTTACCATATTGCTCCTACGTGTTTCGATATGCTATACATTTTCTTCAGATAGGGATACTCGTATATTTAATTAAAACCACGTTTTTTTACAAGGTTGTTATTTATAGTGACTTGCGTCACAGAACATAATGCAGAAACACGTAGCATAAATGTGGTACATATATATTGTTATATAAATATACATGTGCGTTTGGTTGGTATATTTGAGGAGTTTTCCAACACAATGCACGGAACGGAAAACTTCAAACTACTTTTAACAATTTTATTTGTACCTTTTATTTTCGTCCTATCTTTGGGCACAACCGGTGCTGGGTTAATATTCAGCGCAAGCCACGAAAAACAGAGCTATGTTTTTCATAAATGAGCCCAAAACCATTTTTTGAAGCACTACTTCAATTCGTCGCCCCAAAAAGCGCACGTCTGCTTTACAAGTAAATGTAAAAAAGGTAACGTGCACCCTTGTACAGGCATTGAGACTCTGTACAGGCCGTACGGCCCATAGGGGAAGTAGAGGTATAGCTCTACTCTTTCTTCACCACGGCACTAGAAGGGATGAAGGGTCAGCGTCACGCCCCAGCCGCTCATTACCCCGGGAAAGACCCGGTACCCATTGTACAGGAGGCTGGGTGGGCCCCAGGGCCGATCTGGACAGGTGCGGAAAACCTCGCCCCCACCGGGATTCGATCCCCGGACCGTCCAGCCCGTAACCAGTCGCTATACTGACTACGCTACCCGGCCCAGCTGCTTTACTGGGGTCCCGCAAAAATTCATATTTAGTCGCGAGTGTTGCAGAGACACTGAGGCTATGAAGACCGCTGCACTATACGATGAGCAAAGTGTGTAAGTTACTTATTTCGGCTAAAGGTTCTCCGGTCGCATTCTCTGCAGAAATGAACATACCGCCTCTAGTGCCCACCCATTCTTGTATCCAATGGGTACCGCGGGCTATTTGCCCAGGGGCAAAGCGGCCGGGGCGTTAAGTTCATCACTGACATGCAGTCAGTGCTCCGACTAAGCATGGGTTTTTACCTCCAGACTCAGAAATGCCTTCACAGGAAGGACCCTAATTAAAGACAGGGATACACGTATTTACGTCATTATTCACGGCATGAGATTTATTGCAGTCCACCCACTTTCGTTACATGCTCATGTAATATCAAAATCTAACCCAGTGAAAGCGTATGCTCACATATGTGTCAGTTTTCAATTATTGTTTACTGATATCCATATACTTTCATACGTTTAAAGTAGGCTACAGTTCATTGTGAAAATAATTTAATTAAACTACTTTACATACTCAACTGTAATTATATCTGGAACAATTTGCGATGATTTGCAGATATTTTGCATTTGTGCACGACATTAAAGACACTATTGCAACAAAACACGTTTCGATCACGAACTTTAACATAGACACAATAACCTTAATGGAGATCACGATGAAGAGGAAAGTTTCGCCACTGAAGAAAAGGTGAGACGTTTGGAAGGTGCGGTTATGTAAAGTGACGACATTAGACTGTGGGGTTTCGGACGTGCACATGTGTTTTGTACGCAGGCTCTGGCGTTACATTATACCTGCATTATACAAACTTACAGCAACTTTAAACATTCAAAACACACTAGTTACTTTATGTACCACTAGTTTGACGTTCAACAATTCTACGTTCTGCCCACACAGTGTATTTATGTGTTTGTGTGGATCTGAGAACAAACAACGATTATTTTCTTATACAGTATTAAACGGTTGAGAACGTGCGGTTATTTCCGTGATGTGTGGTTGTGTGATCGATACGTTTCGGAAGAGCCTTATTCCTCCATCTTCAGGGTAGAACAGTGCTCAGAACAGCTTCACTGTACAGAACTACTGTGACAAATAAGACTTACAGGTAGTGGAGGCGGCAGTACTCAGCAAATTTCGTACGTCTACCACACTTCAGGATGCCACATTCTACAAGAGCCGATCTTCTAAAATCGTTATTTTCTGACATAAAAATAAATTTGTATACAGAATTAGGTAAACTTCAGCTTCAAATGACTGAAACAGGTTACCATTGCTTTCCTTTTAAAAAGCAACAGATTTCTATTTATAGCGAGTCATTCAATCGTGAAACACAACCTTTACGGAAAAAAAAACACCCTTTGAGACAGTGCAATTCGAACCAGCGTCCTCTAAGCAGTAAGCGAGTCAGTTTTCTACACAGCACGTTGTTACCCATTCACCTCAATCAAGCATAGGAAATAAAATATTTTTAGCTTCCGTTCTGCTTTGCTGAAGAAACCCGACACTCAATAAGATAACCCACGTAATGCGACCCGCTTTGACTATCGGTCTGTATTTTATTCACCAGATTTGGTTCAAGAGGCTCCGCTCTGCACACAGGCCGGTATAAATTCTCATCGTCTTTCCGACAAACACAACACCTGTCCCGTTTTTATATGCTTCTAAATATGACGCTTTAAAGTTGGACAAAGACAGGCAGGAAGCCTAGTATGAGAGTCTTTGACATACAAAAGGTAGATGATATACTGCAGCCTGGGGCTGGCGGACTTAAAAGCCACCGGCTTCAAATGAGCAAACATCTTTTCATTTTGTTCACAAATATAATGTCTTAGGATGCAGTACACCGTGAAGATTCAAATAAATTACGTTTTAATTAACTATTCTGATGTACTTAACGCAGACACTGGGGAATCTAATGGGAACAGCGCCTCATCAGCGCTGCACAGAAGAATGGTGTTAAATCGAATGAGATTCGTCATAACAGCGAACGAAACGAACTCCAATCCGGAATCGTAAGCGAAATGTCACTTAAAATGTAATTCCGCCCTTCCGACTTGATAAACTAATTCCTCGAATAGTTGCTAACAAATAATAAATGGAAATTATTTTTACATTTCGTTTTACTCCGTTCAGTTGTTAATCGCACAGATTATTCATTCATTAACAACTGAAATTCGCAAGTTTTTCGTCACTTTTTTTTTTGCCCCGATACGCTCCGCCCTCTTATACAATCTTCAGTGACGTTCGAGAGTGTGACGTAAGCCTTCACTTGTCACGAATGTGAAAAGGTTCACAGACATGTGCGCCCTCCCACGTCTCACAATTTGTCAGATTGACATAAAGACTATCAGATAATCCCCATATTCTCGTCACCCTTCAAACTATAACTGTAATGTTGCCGAAACGTGGGAAAGACTGCACTCGTATACGCGGCCGAATTGCGGAACCCAATCAAATGCATATAGATCGACAATGAATTATTATTATTATTATTATTATTGTTATTATTAAATCATATAAGTCAGGCAGGTACGTAGAAATAGATTTGCGAATGGTAAATAAAATTCTTTCTGATCGGAGACATTTCTAAACCCTTCTCTTGACTTCAATTGGTGCACATAAAGTCGATACCAACGCGCAGTTTATGGCTCTGTTCGTGCATCGTATTCTAACCATTGTCTCTTGTGTCGCATTCAGTCCACGCGTCCAATTGGTGGTGTTACCGTTGATCTTGGTTCGAAGCCAGATCAAAAATTATGCTCGGCGGAGAGACATGCAAAGATACGTGAGAAAGAATTTCGCTTGTGTACGTGTACTGTACAGTGGTACATTGTGAACGCGTGAACTTTAAGGTTACTGGTATTAATTTCATGACTGTGTTTACCGCGCGAAGGGAGGCGGCTTGCTTTTAGCTAGAGTTACAACGATACCGCCGCTTTATCTCCATGGGAACAGAACATTCTGTGCCCCTTTCGGCATGCATCAGTCATACAGCTGTGGAACTTGAAGAGTAGAGGCCGTGAAGCTAGGACAGGCTGAGTGGAGGACTTCTTAGCAGACAGTAGTGTGAGCAGGTTGAAAGGAAAGTGTGACGATAACAAAGAGGTGTATTTTGCTGATACAATTTCTAACAGTGCGGGGCACAAATAATTTGATTGTGAATATTAAAGTACAAAAATTAAAGTGACTGCGGGAATAAAACTAAAGAGGCCTAACCACAATTATCCTCCATGTTATTTAGTCTGTAGATACTTAACGTTTTCTGTGACCACCACACGTTATATTCCCTGAGTGGAGTTCATGTTCCCGACTTTGAGATTTGGCCGGTTATAATGGCCATCTTATTCTTGTTCTTATTCAACTTCATATATTAGGCATACCGACACTTTAAAATTCCGAATTTACTATTTCAGCCTGTAACAGATTTTCACAAAACATTATGACATTAGAAGCCTCACTACAGCAATACTTCATTTTTTATTTCTCCAAAATCACTCATAACAACATGGCGGATACACGAAACTTTGAGGTGGACACGACTTCAGTGACTCTTGATTCAGATCCTAAAATGATGAACGGGAAACAGACTTAGAAAAAATTAGTAAATTTTGGTACGGAACTGTTTTTGTGCACAAGATATAACAAAATGGCGGCAACGCAGACATCTTGTAACATGACAGGTTTGGTGACGAGCAATAATAAACAACATGCGAAATGTCATACGAACGTAGACCACAAACATGACCATACAGTAAATCAAATATTAAAGCCAACAATTGACAACATGGCGAAGATGTACAATAATGAGGCACGTCCGCCAGATATAAAGTTTACGGAATCTGCATCAGTAGTCCTAATATGTTCTGACAAAACACAAACTCAAATAACAATAATAATAACAAAAACTCTAAGTCTTCTAAGACGTTATGCCGTCTCGACTGGTAAATATTTACCGACGCTTTGAACCATCTAATTACCTTCTTCTTCAGGGACAAGCAGTCCACTCCTCTTGCACTTTTCCATTTACCAGTCGACACGGCGGTAAGTTCGCAGAATACTTTAATCGCCATTGACGTCATCATCAGCACCTACAATATCGCTGCCACAGTAAAACTAACACAAAGAACACAGCAGACTTCAGGAGCTGTACTAGGATCTGCCTGTGCATTTAACTGCGCGCAATATACGGAAAGATCTTCCCCACCATGCCACCACACCTAATCCAAAACCCTTAGCGTCCTTCTATCGTGGTTTCTTGACATGTTATAATGAAACTGTGACCCTGGGTAGATCAGTCGATATAGCGACTCAGATAAGGGACTGGCGGTCCAGGCATCGAAACCCAGCAAGGGTAAAAGACTTTCCCCTCTCCCAAACGTTCAGATGGGCTTTGCACCCCACCTAGCCTCCTATCCAATGGGTACCGGGATTCTTTCCAGGGGTAAAAGCAGTCGGGGTGTAATGTTGAACAATCACCTCCACCTAGTACCGAGTTTGAGAATGAGTGGAGGTACTCGTATATTTCTACTCCCTCACATGTGCCTTCATGACGTGGACACGGACACCCTTACTTTTATAACGGGCCTTTCACGACAGCTGTTTTCAGCGCTCTCGCAATTGGGGTGTTTAATTACACCTGATACTGCCCCCCTCCCCCCATGGCTGGACAGTCATAGTGAGCCTAGACCTCCTCATGTTTGAAGTTTGGAGCTCATTCTCAGACATCACATTCGGTAGGACTCCTCTGGACGAGTGATCGGCTCGTCGCACAGGCCTCTACCTGACAACATAGAACACTCGCAATAGACATTCATTCCCCCGGCGGGATTCGAATCCGCAATCCCAGCAAGCGAGCGGCCGCAGACCTACGCCTTAAACCATATGACCACCGGAATCGGTGGTCATATGGTTAGTTTTGCTAAAACTCGTCGACCCACTTCAACTGTCGCTAAAATCGGACTACCATAAAAGTCTTACGTAAATACACGTGTTTGTGCCTTTTGCTAGAACAGCACTTGCTAAAAATTTATTTCTGCAAAATACATACATATACAAGGGGGCGGGATAGCGCAGTCGGCACAGCGACTCACTACGGCCTGGACGGTCCGGGGATCGAATCCCGATGGGGACGAGATTTTCCGCACCCGTCTAGACCGGCCCTGGGGCCCACCTAGCCTCCTATACAATGGGTACCGGGTGTTTCCTAGGGGTAAAGCGGCCGGGTGATGGCGCTAACCATCCACCTCATCTAGCGCCGAGGTTAAAGAAAGAGTAGGGCTATACCTCTACTCCCCTTTGAACTTTCGTGGCCTGTTCTAGGGTGATTTTACCTCTACTTACATATTCAGGGCGATTCTAAAGTCTCCATGTATAGAGAAAATAATCTCTCTATTTACAAAACGTCCTCTGTATGGGCACCATTACACTAACAGCACGTACGGATGCGTCTCTTCCACTCGTGGCGAACTCGCTTTAACACATGCATTCTAGTGCGTTCCTTTCGGTGGTCCATATTTTGTGCCCCATGTATGGATACTTTTGAATCACCTGTATATATATATCCGAAGATTTGTAGAGCAAAAAGAAGCACATTTGAAGCCCGATACAATACCAGCGTAAGGCTTACGATTGTAGAGACATGAACAACGAAGACTGCACCGCGGGCACATATCCTAATTGAAGATTTACTTCTTCTGGAACGCTACACTGTGCCTTTGGGCAAGTTGTTCCTGACATTTCGAAGGGACTGCAGTGTTTTCATTTTCCGTATCCAGCATCCCAAGAAGACCAGCAACTCTCCTTTTACTGCAGACCCTGAAGATGAAGACATGGTCCTCCGAAATGACGGTAACCGTTTTCCAGTCAACACGGCGTAACATCCCAGAATAGCCGAAAGCTGAGGCAAACTGCTGTGACAGCGTGTAGCCTCGCACGTATCCTAGTCCAGGACTGACCAACCTACGGCACGGGTACCCAAAATGGCACACGGAAAGATTTCCTTGGCACGCGGCATCCACTACTGTTCCAATATTCATATTCTTTTTGGCCCAACCATCGTCTCTGTATTGTGAAGAACATGTGTATATGTACATATATCTGACTGTGTAAGGACTGCATATGAATTAACGTTGCTACCAAACAACACAGCAGTGAAACATTTTTAAACAAATCGGAGCGGTGCGAAGTGTTGGCATGATATCTATCGTTGTAGCGCCGGCCCGGTAGTAACTGCCAATGCTTGACAATAGACAGATCGTTTTAGTCTGCTTTTGAAACAGGAAGCAGTAGCAGCAGCCCAGTTACTGCCATATTTTGTTGCTTATCGCGTTCCTCGATGTCTTTATTACAAATATAATAATTATACTGTGAATTATATAATTATAAATAATACGCATTGGTAATAAATAAAACAGTAATCAATAATTATTTATGGTAGACTCAAAGACCTTATTTTGCTCTTCAAAATACCCAGGGGCACGTGAAAGGATTTCTTCGAAATTTACAGATAATTTGGGCACGCACCCTCAAAGAGTTTCGCCAACGCCGCCCTAGTCTGTTGCAGCCAGCACTCGACGCTGCTTCTGATCACGTTCCAGCGACCTCCGTGTTCCACGTTCACGCACTGCATCACAGTCACCAGGATATGCGCTCGTTACTCTCAGTTGTCCTACCCACTCCGCGTTGCGTGATTTATGACTCGAGGTGTGATATTCCGGCACCGAGAGACCGGACAAAGACATACAGCAAATTATCAACAGCCTGGAATAAGGGGTTCGGCTTTGTAGTCTGTAAGTTTGGCAAGAGGAAGTTCCGTTTCAGGATTGCTTCTCTTCTGGCTAGGTGTGCGTTTTATTGAAGACGCTGTCAGTTGTTAAAATTAAAGAACATCCGTGATAAACGCATGAATGATATTTCAATAAAAACTTGTACTAGTACCAATTTATCCACTACAGATCTTCTTACACGGACTGGCATGGGATCTAACCCGTAGCCTCCGCGGTGGCAGGCAGGCGACTAAACACCTGAACCATGGCAACGACTACCACAGTTTGTTTCTGTGAATTTTCCTATGCACAAAAGCCTTTAAACTCATTACGTCACAAGCTCCACCGTTAAGGTTCCTTCTGAAAACGTTCTGGCTGATGGGATATTCGAGAACGTGGTGCAGCAAACAGCACAAATTGTCTGTGTGGGTGCAAAAGTGTAACACACTGAAACGTACATCAGTTGCTCTTCATGAGATACCAAAAGGATCAGATGAAAGGTGAACGTAACACACAGAGGGACAAGACAAATAAAGACTGCTCTTTCGCCACCCATCGCGGACACCCGGCTTCTATCCCGGACCAGTACATGTAGGATAGGCACTCCAAGTACTTCGGTTTTCACCTGCCAATACCATTCCACCAACGCCCCACACTCACTCATTCTACTACTACCGACGTTGTATCGTCTTAGCAATTGACAGCGTCTTTAAATGGCACACTGGCAGACAACATGTTAATAAAAAATCTAAATGTAAGTAACCACTTAGAAGACCTAAGCGTAAATGGACAGATAATATTCAAACTGACCCTATATCAATTATGTTGAGATGCGACAATAAGAGATTCATGGTAATGAACCTTTGGGTTCTATTTAACAAGGGGTGAAAAGGACAAGTTTCATTACCAGCTGAGCGGCTGTAAGCTTCTTAAGACGTACTGCCTCCATAAAGTTAGGAAAAAACATTTAATACAATATGAAGGAAATGTTTGACTTAGCAACGTAACAAGAAGCTTGTAAACTTGTGCAAGTATAGTTTAGTATCCCAGAAAGATGTAACACAGGCAAGCGAACTGCACTGTTTACACAAATGGCGCGCAAGCATTTGTAAAACTCGTTGTTTTTCATTACATATTGTTACGAAAAGCATTACTGAAACAAACTGCACTGCTGTGTGCTGGGAAATAATAGGAAAACACGTGGGACAAAACGATTCCAAAAATGTCATCACTGCCGCTGTGTCTACGGTTCAAAAGCAAAACGTAACATTAATACGTATCGGGGAGTCGAAGTACGCTCCATGCACTCTGTGTCTCGACAACAGATCAAGTCTCTGCAGCTTTACACCCGACGCAAATACCCGCGCCGTGATCGCCTGACAGGTGATCTGGGTGGGCCCCAGCGCGGGTTCGGACGCTTTAGAAACGAAACAAATAAGCCCCCCCCCCCCCCCCCCCCCCCCCCCCACCACAGGTTAATTCACCAAGTTCCGACCCCCGCCCTCGCCACACTTTATTGAAAACTTCAAAAAAACTTTTTTTTTGTTCTTTTATTTTAAAGG
>Ga0123357_10004440_pt1 | contig 16471 bp, 11 predicted proteins | sample TergutEmb28metaG_FD_89873 | JGI IMG/M metagenome (GOLD analysis project Ga0123357, IMG submission 89873) | Embiratermes neotenicus P4 segment gut microbial communities from Petit-Saut dam, French Guiana - Emb289 P4 | ecosystem: Host-associated > Arthropoda: Insects > Digestive system > Gut ... | reverse complement strand
ATGGGACCAAGGAGATGAGAGTGAAGTTGATGGTGGGAACTCTAACCAAGGAAACAAGGACATTAGTAATGATAGGAATAGTGAAGAAAGGTTCAACCTGGATGAAGATGAGTCAACAAGAGACAATAATGGTGACACGAACGGTGAAGAAAAGTTTAGGCAAATCAACATTAAGGTGATTGTATCATAGGAACTAGAATGTAATGGTGAAGAAGAAAGTGTCAATAAAGATGAAACTGTGATTCTTGAGCAAACACAGGATATTACAGACAATACCCAGTCTGGAAGTGTAGATAAGAAAGTAGAGACTCGTAGAACTTCTACTAGAAACAAGAAAACCCCGAGCATAAGACGCAATGATTTTTTATGGTGATCACGAAGCGCAGATAATAATGATAGAAAATATTGTTCTTACAAAACAAATAAATAATATCACCACAAAGAGGGACATCAATGACCAAAATATACTGGAATTCCAATTACTACTAAGTCATGAAAATTTGGAAAAAATTTTTATGGAGAATGATACTAACACTTCTGTCAATAAATTTTTAAATATATTTTTAAGGGTTTTTCACTCTTGCTTTATTAAGAAACATACAAACTTCAATACAATTTCTAAACCTTGGATAACCAAAGGGATAAAAACCTCTTGTAGTCGAAAGAGAGAGTTATATCTGAAGGTGAGGGATAATAACGAAATGGAACATAAGTTATATTAAAAACATCACTGCAAAATATTATCTAAAGTTATAAAGGAGCCGAAAAAACTGTATTATAAGGAAGTTATTAGTAAGTCAAAAAATAAAATGAAAACCACGTGGAATATCATACATAAAGAAACAAGTAAATTAACTAATGAGAATAACATTAAATCATTAAGAATTAATGATCATGTAGTATATAACCAAATAAACATTGGAAACAAACTTAACAATTACTTTTTAAACATAGCAGGGAGTATTAGTCACAAAAGAATTAATGAAAAAGAAGAAGAGGCAAGTCCACTACAAAATTTATTTAAATACTTTAATCAGCCATTCAAAGGCATAAGTTGGCCTTACACCTCTGCAAAAGAAATAAACAAAATAATAGACTCACTGAAGGATAAGAACTCCAGTGGGTATGATGAAATCTCAACAAAAATCATAAAAATAAGTAAACCTTTTATAATCTTTCCCTTAATAAACACAGTAACAATATGCTTGCTCAAGGTATCTACCCTGAAAGATTGAAATTCTCATTAATTAAGCCAATTTATAAATGAGGAGACAAATCTTCCCCATCTAATTATAGACTAATCTCCCTATTGCCTGTATTTTCTAAAATTTTCGAAAAAGTCATAAACAAAAGATTATTAGATCATTTGAACAATAATGTTATATTGAACGAGCATCAATATGGTTTTTGAAGCGAAGTGTCAACAGAAAATGCTTCTTATATATTACTAAATGAAATACTGACCGCATTGAACAACAAACAGTTGGTGGGAGGAATATTTTGTGACCTCCATAAAGGCATTTGACTGTATTAATCATGCTGTGCTATTAGAGAAAATGAAATTCTATGGAGTATCAGGAAAATGTTACAATTTAGTAAAGTCTTATTTAGATGGAAGATATCAAAAATAATTTTAAGTCATAATAATGGTATTGAATCCACCTGGGAGAAAATAGAACAGGGGGTACCACAAGGATCAATTTTGGGACTCATTTTTTTTCTAACCTATATAAATGACTTGCCAAATTTAGCATCCATTGGAACCCAAATCCTTTTGTATGAGGATGATACCAGTATAATAGTAACTAGTCCAATTTTGGGAAATTTTGAAACAAAAATAGATAACATATTTAGGGATATTAATAATTTGTTTAAGGTAAACCAATTAATATTAAATTACAATAAAACACATTACTTACAATTTAATATGAAAAATAGCTCAGATTATGATTTTAAACTTAACTACCAGGGTAATTACATCAAAAGCTCATCAAATACAAAATTTTTGGTTTTGATCATTGATGACTCCTTAATATGGAAGGCTCATATAGACCAAATGATGTCCGAATTGAATACAGCATGTTTTGTAATTCGAACGTTACAAGCTATAATGTCTCCAGAAACTTTAAAAATGGTCTATTTTGCATACATACATTCAATTATGAGTTATGGGATAATTTTGGGGGGAAATCAACCATATAGTGATAAGATATTTTCCTTACTTGGCATTTGATGCACTGGTACGTTTTCCTATGGACAGATACCAGATGTGCTTCAAGAGCTGTGCTGGTCTCAAACTTCACTTGGCACTCTGAACAATGGAAAGCTTGTTCTGGTTGCTGTAGTGGATGTCCCAGTGACTGTTGCTGCTGTTGAGAAGTCTGTTGCTGCTGCTGTGATGGTGAAGTTTTACTGTGACAGTGGTAGCAATCCTTGCATACATGTGTTGCTCCCTGAATGCTTGGCACAATTCCATTACTACCACTCACAGCTATAAGATTCTGAATTTCAAACTGTTTCAAGCATAGGCAGCACTGGTACATGGGTTCTGCTGTGAGAGCAGCAGTGTTCTTCAGATGGAACTTCGCATGCATTCTAACTTCTATGTCAGATATAAGAGTTTGCCTGCAGACAACACATGGAGTAGGCAAAACCACTTGTTGATGTAAACTGTTTGTATTTGCTTGAGCACTGGTGTTGTTATTGTTTGAATTGTGTTGCTGAAGATGTGTGTAAAACTGGTCCTCACTGATAAGTGTAGACTTACACTGTGTACACATGCTCCCTGATATCACCTTGCAATGTGTCAGCTTGTGTTCAGCAAGTACAGCAGCTGAGGGACACAGTTCATCACATATATTACACTTGTGTTTCCCTGAGCCACTGCTACCCTGTGAATGTGTTTTCATGTGGTTTTCCAGTTCAGTACGTGATTTACAGTTCTCACTACAGTATGCACAATGAAGACTCACAGCGCCATTCTTTCCAGTAGAGGATTTGATATGATGTACCAGTTTTCGGTGAGCTACAAGTTCTGCCTCACTTCCAAAATCACAGCGGTCACAGATGTCACAGCAGCAGTTGTTATTGGTTTGGTCATTTTTCTTGCTACTGTTGCCTTCATTATTACTGTTGCTATTACGGCTTGTGCTGTTACTGGTCCCTGATGAGTTATTGTTACTGGTGAGTGCTGTTGATGAAGTTGTTACTCCAGATGTTTTATTTTTGGGACACTTCTGTTGTTGAGTAAGATTCTCAGCCGAACTCATTCCATTGCTGTTCATCACCTATTAAAACCACTTCTATTAAAATATGCCCCATGTGCCTTTTACTTGATTGCATACAGAAATTAAAGTAAACATTAAGAGAAACAATCCTAAAGATACTGATGCAAGGATTCATTAGTCATTGGATTGGTATCAGTATATCAGATGAGGTAAGTTTCCTCCACATTTAGTTAAAAATTTTATCAGAGTTAAATACTGTATCTTTATATCACAATGATCTTTTTCACGAATTATATTACAACAGTCATCATTTTTACTTTTCTTAACAATGTATTTTTGACCAACACGACAAAAATGTTCTTTGAGAAGCCTGCTAAAGTCTGATTCAAAATTCATGCAAAGCAGAGTTTCAGTAGAGTGACACAGATAAAAACACACTCCAACCAAACGAATTTTAGGGTAGAGTCACATTAAATTTGATTGAAATACATCAAGTTCATTGGTAGATAAAATAATAGACAGGCATGTATGGTATTCATATTAGCTTCTGAATGTGAATTCTTCAAGAATTTTATGCCATGCTGCCTGCTAAACAGTTACTGTGATGGTCAAGCAGTCCCAATGGACCTAGAAATTCATGACACCGTGATAGTTCAATACACTGGTAACTGTTGACCAGTCAACATGGCATTACATCTAAGAAGACACAAATCTTCACTGCATAAAATATTTCCCATTCAAATTCAATTTCAAATTTCAGTGTGCAATTGTGGCATACCTGAGAGGTGTGATGTGTCTGCATGTGCTTGTCCAGCAGGAATTCCACATGGAAGGCTTCCTGGCATAGCGGACAGTGGAATTGCTTCGAATGAGCTGCCAGATGGAACTGCATTTCAAGTTCAGTGGCAAAGCTGAGTCGACAAAAGAGGCAGCGGAAAGGTTGCTGTGTTGGGGTCTTGTTGACAGATCCGGTGAGGTGAGGAAGAGGAGCATGAGCAGATCGTACATGAAGACTGAAGTCCAGCTCTGAACGAAAAACTGTTCCTGATGACGGACATGCAGTACATCTGTACAGCTTACATTCATTGCTGTGTTTAACTGCAAAGTGAACCTGCAAGCAGGACCAGGAGGTGCAAAACTGTTTGAATTGCTCATGTGTAATATATATTATTTGAATATAACAATATATATTATTTGAATATAACAATCAAGAAATCTATCACTAATAATTTATTTGATTCTGACAATTCCATAACATCAATTAGTTGTTCATCTCAACACTTTGATTTGAAAATTTTTCAATTTATGTTAATGTTTTTGTGCATGCACATGCATACACACACATTCTTCTAACGCAGGACAGGAAGATGGATTATTCACAAATACATTACACTGTGCATTTTTTACTTCTGACAGAAATTCTCATATTGTATCGTCTCACTATTTAACATACCTGTATTGCAACTTTAGAGTCAAACATTTCCTTGCACAAAGAGCAGCGATAAAGATGATGAGCATGGATATCCATCAGATGTTTCTGCAGCTCATCAGGTTTGGGGAAGAGTTTGAGGCAACTCTGACAACCATATTCTGTGGCAGTGGCCATGAAATGTGTGGCAACATGCTGCTCAAAGGCTTGGTGATCATCTGCACCCGAGAACTTAGCACCACAGTGTGGGCATGTAAGAGCCCCAGTGGAGGCTGGACTCTTGGAACTGCTTACTCGGCTGTCCTGGTTTGACAATATGCCTATTAGGTCACTGCCACCTCCTAGCAATCCACGAAGTCCACCAGCCTCCTCTAAGTGGGACTTGAGATGTGTCCGGAATGATTCAAAGTCCGGCAGAGCTGCACTGCACTGGTTGCAGAGGAGAGTGCCTGCATGTTCATACTGATTAACCTGCTGACAGATTAAAATGTAAAGAAATTATAATCTTAACTTAAAGAATTATGTATATTTGCAAAGCTTAGAAAATGCATGAAGTGTGTAAAATAAGACAGCTCAGTTAGTAAAGTGGTTTTGTATGAAGTGAGCAACTGGACCACCACTAGCAGAGTGTTTTCTTTATCATCACATCCACATCAGTTCTAGGAACCATGTAGCTACCTATCCAGCTTATAAACGAAATTATCTCCAGGGATAAGTGGACTGGAAAAATATACTTCACCTCCAACTACTGCCAAGGTGTGGAACCTTATTTGGATATCTTGTATTTTATGATGTTCTGGCAAAGGGCAACTTAGACATGACCTTAAAAATATTTTTAAATTTTCATATTTATGTAAGTAATTATTTCTACAACATAAATTCACATATCTACCTCTACTTTCTTCTTTGCAAATGAGTAAAACTGTTGAGTTTCCATATTTTATGCCTCCAAATTTGTGCTTTCAATTATGTTATAAACAAAAAATTACTCTCACAAAAAATTGAAATATTAGTAGGCATGCTTTCACAATCAAAGAAGATGGAAGTGTTTGTATTGTTCTTCCTAACAGTTACCGTTAAATACAATAATGAATTTAGCCAAAGAATGGTAACCCACATAGCAAACCATTTATACTGAATTTCATGACAATAATGTAACTCATGACAGAAAAGTTGTAATTATAACGTGAATTGGGAAAATATTATGTGACATAAAACTCAGTGTTGTATGGAAACACGGAATATTTGTCTTCAAGTTCCTTATAAAGGGTGTATTTTTAGCATCTCTTTGGAACTTCTACATTTATCTTTACATATATATATATCAGTTACACATGAAATCTCAATGGAAACCTGCAGACCTTGGTAAGACAAATATTTAATGCTGCATTCACGTATATAAACAAAGACTTACTTGTTTATTTTTTCTCTTTTCATTTTATGTATTCTGATTCAAACTTAAATATTCATTCTCAGGTTTATCAAAAGGTTGTTCTTCCTGTATACAACTCCAAGGCATTTAGAGGCATGTAGTTATAATTCCATTCATTCTTAATCTCGGCATAAGATGGATGTCAGTCTCAATTTTATTCAAATGCACATAATGACCGTGGCCCGGGTAGCGCAGTCGGTATGGCGACTGGCTACGGGCTGGACGGTCCGGGGATCGAATTCCCGTGGGGCGAGATTTTTCGCACCTCTCCAGACCGGCCCTGGGGTTCACCCAGCCTCTTGTACAATGGGTACCGGATCTTCCCCGGGGGTAAAGAGCGGCCAGGGCGTGACGCTGACCCCTCACCCCCTTCTAGTGCCATGGTCAAGAAAGTGTAGAGCTATACCTCTACTCCCCCTATGGGCCTTACGGCCTGTACGGAGCCTAAGTGCCTGTACTGTACAAGAGTGCACTTCACCTTTTTGTAAATGATCTTGTAATGATCTTGTGACCACTTTAAATTGATATATTCCCATTTTGCGAATGTCTCCTGTCATTTTCCCAATTTTGAATCTAAGAATATAAAAATAAGACTGACAAATGGCTAACAGATTAAGTACAAGGAGCAATGTCATTCAGTAAAATAATGTATACACTATATGTGTATGTAGTACAGCAAACTTGAAGCCATACCATACTTGCAGAAGTTGGATTCTCGGGCATAGTAACTGATTGTGGCTGTGAATTTTCCACTGACGCTTTATGTCGCTTTGGTGGTGATCTCTCTTCATGGTGTTGCGAATGTCGATGTGCCTTCTTGCTAAGGTCAGTCGGTTTCAGTTGTTCAGGTGCTGGAGAGGATGGTATCATGAGACCACCAGCTGCACTGCTGGATCCATGTATGAGCACATAATGCTCGGCAAACAAAGGGGCTGATGGAAATGACAGAGAGCACTGTACACAGAACAGACCAGCACCAGGGCTACCTCCAACTGCATCATTATGGTGGTCCTTGCTTCCTGCCCCCAGGTTGTTAGGACTCAACAGCCCATGCACTGCAACTGCATGTTTCTGAAGACCCTGGACGGTACCAAACCTCATAGTGCACAGGTCGCAAGAATAAGGCATAAGGGTCGTTGAAGTCATGGTGTGGTTATTGCTTGAACTGCTTCCGCCTCCATTTGGTGAGGTGAGCAGACGATGGGGTGTCAGGCTAGGACTTGGGCTTGCCTGATGCTGCGAGAGACTAGTAAATTCTCGCAGCTCACCATTAAGTATTGAACCTGTTCAGAATGAACAAGAGGAAAGAAATGTGAATTGACGATGCAACAGTAACCTGAATTTTGTATTTTTAATTTTGTAATTTGTATTTATGAGCCAGAAAAAGGCACTGATTACACAGATTAAGATTTGATAGTTTGTTGATTCTAATAACTGGCTGTATGGCGCACAATTTTTTTTCTAATCATTACATTTTCGGACTCATCATTGTCAATAATAATGTACACCCAGAAACTCAACAGGTTTCTTTTTTGTATATCAATGAATTCGCAAATTTACGGTATTGAAAAACACTTTTCGGCAAGCTAAGCAACACGGCCTATATTATATGTCTGTCTTTCTAGAGACAAGACTTTTTATTATTTTGCCTTAAATGTTTAACTGTAGAGTCACCAGTACAGTTCGACACTACAGGGCTGTGACGATGGTGTATGACAAACTGACACAGTCTCCTTGTCTTGGACTTTGTCCAACATCTAAAAATTTTTTAAAACACGAATTTTCGAAGCTGGGTCTGCTTCCATTTTCACGTTACGAAACATTTAACCTGGCAGAGAAAGCCTAAATAAAATGAGGTTGTCATTGGGTCACTAGTACGGTATTTATTCCCCCGTTTGATTACACTGCTAACGATTACAAAAGTAAAATCCATAGCTTCAAACAGATCCACATGGAGTGAAATTTCCTAATATGATACAGAATTACTACCATCAAACTTACACTGCTCACAACCAAACCACACTCAATAATTTCAAGCACAACAAGTACTGTATCAGGCTGGAGTGATTTGGATCCCATGTGCTCACCGTGCATTGCCTGGACGTGCAACTGCAGGGCTTCCATGGTGGTGAAACTGTCCTTCGTGCAGTAGATGCAAGCCAGTTTTGGGGTTGGGAAAGGTAATGGTCGGGATGGAGACCTGGCGAGAGGGGAATCCCCCAGCATGAGGCCCCCTAGCAGTCCTCTACTGATAGGACCCGGGGGTGAGCCACTTGTCTCCACATTGTGCTGCGTCACCATATGACCCTAGAAACCACAATATCTCTATTCAGTTGGTGAAAAAATTATTATGATGACTAGAAATCAAATATATTAACAAGAACTAACCTAATTGTCCTTATGCATCTGAAGCAATCGGCGTTGTTAAAGGAAGACGTACCTGAAGTTATAATGAATACTAATTTCAAAGTTGAGCTATATTACAAGGAATGCGACCACATACTAGTAGGGTAAGTGAAATGTCATTATACGAGTGTGGAATTCGACAAAAATGTAGCAAGTTCTACACATATTCACCAATAAACCGTATCCAGCCCTTCGTCTCTAAATACTTTTTAAAAATCAAATAATCTAAAAGCGTCAGCTCCTACATTTCAGGATCTGGTTGTTGAATCCTTAACTCTTCTCTGAGCAAGATCCTCATTTAGCCCTAGAAGTATGCTATAATTTCAAACCTCTAAATATAAAATCATAAACAAACATTAATGTGTTACGATATACAAACTGAAGTAACAACTGGGGAAAAGAAACGTCGTTACAGTGGTATTACTTTCGGTTAACATAAGATTGGCGGTAACGAAACGCTTTATAAAAGGTAATATATTTCGTATAGCAAGCCAGGAAACTAGAAAAGCTTCACCACAAAAAAAAATATTTTCTTCAAGTGGTTATGAATGTGTGTCTTAGGGTTTACATTGGTGATTGCAATGCACCTTTCCTGAAATTAGTCAACTGCACACGGCAGACCATTTCGGAAATGACTTTAGTTCATTTAACCATTCTTATACAAACGATTACGTCTACTCAGTCTAAATCAGCTCCTTTCAATTCGTAGTACGCTGGCAACATGTTACCCGCGACATAGCGATGTGTCCTCTACGCAGACTTTTGAAACGAGAAAACATATTTTAAACCATTCCCTGGTAAACCCGATATAATAAGCCAAAACAATTTTGAAAACTCTTGAACAATTTATTTACGAAGAAATACTTTACATTATTAATTCATGTTGTAGAAATATGCTAAAAGTAGTGAAAACCTAACCTTGCTTGTGAATTGCTTTTTTGATCAATTTTAGGCACATTCGCACAAATATCGAAAGGCGCCCACTCGCTTCGTCATGTCTGTCTGTCTGTCTGTCTGTTCGCGTATGACAGGACAGTTCTCGTTTGAAGGATTTTCGTGAAATTTGATATTGGGCACTTTCACGAAATCTGTCCAGAAACTCAAATTCCCGTTCAAGTAGGACAACAGTATTTGGTACTGCGCATGAATATCTAAGTACGTTTGTACTGCTGAGAGCTACAGGAAATACTTTTTAGCTCAACAGCAGTGCAAAGGGAGCTCATCCTTGCATTTCCATTGCAACACTCAATGGTTTTATATCGCTGACAGCTACATGCAGGTCTAGAGTAAGACAACGGGACTGTAATGTTGCCTTTCAGAACAGCAATGTTTATGCAATCGCGCCACAATATTACGTTATACAAACACTGCCTACCTTGTTCCTATTATGATCAGTACATTTATTTTTGGCACATGCTCTACAGAAAGACACACGGGTAAACTCTTCACATAATTAGACTTTTTCCGTTTTATGTATTGAATTTCATGTTGCCCTCACGTGGACAAACCTTTGCCAAAGTTGCCAGTACCACAAAACACTGGTCTAAATCAAATACAGCCGTGTTACATAGGCAACTTCTTCAACTCATCAGTTAAGCGGGGTTGTCTCGTCGCTTGCATCAGGCGCCGAAAGTGGTCGACGAAGGCAATCACTAAAGCGGGCAGCTGGTGAAAACCGAACGTAGTAGGAACTGGTATCGGAAGAATGATTACACAAATTAATATGCAGCTTTATATCATTACATTATTCACAGTCGGAAGTCTGCGTCACTTAACCGTTTGGCACCGGAATTATTATTTTTTTTTTAATTTTAGCACACTCTGTGTATAAAATGTGAATAAAACAGGAACCAAATATGTTAGAATTATGAAATCAACTGTATTTTGAAGAGAAAGAAACGGAGAGTGTATACCATGTTTAAAATATTTAGTACCTATATTAGTTGAATAAATATATAAAATGAAACGTTTAGAGGTTAGCGGTGCGGTACGACCACTACAGGGGTCGTTAGGCGTCAAAGGGTTAATATATATGTGATACGTCAGGAACGGAGTTTCCTTTCGTCGTCAGGTGATTTTTTTTATCATAAGCTACTGAGAGTTGTTGTGCTTGTTTCGAGATTAATAACGAAGACTGAAATCGATCCATGGTTGATGCAGGAGTGTCTCCGCCACCACAGGCGAGTCCTCACATTAGAACTCACTAGTAAATTTTGATAAAGTTTCAGATCTTCTGGAATGCGATGCCAAATAAATTGGTAACAGCCAGAAATGTTTTGGAGAAGCTTGCCGCTTCCATCTCAAGGGCATAAGTAATTGAAGGACTACTTGTTCCCTAAAGAAGGCAGCTCTAACTTCCTCCGATAATTCGGTAACTGCTGTCAATCATTATGGCATCATACACTAGAATATCTGCGTCTTCATCAACAACACTGCAAGATTTGGTAAGACAAGGTAGGAGGTCCATGACTATTGGATTATTACAAATGTGAGCTATTGCATATATGTAATAGTAAGAAAGAAGTAGACACACAAGGACTAAACGCACTACAAGCAAGAAGTCTTTTTGTATACCTTAGACATATACATTGTCTGCTTCAATTGTTATCATGCACACAACAAGACGATTCTAACTTTCGTGTCAATCACTTTGCAAAAAGGCTATTCAGTGTTTCCAGTCACTCTTCATATTCATTCCTTTCAGTTGTTTAGGACTACAGACAAAGACAAAACCTGCCCATCTACCATAAGGCCTCAGGACAAATTCGAGAGTTTTAATTATGGTGATTACAATTACATACACCTTCGCATTAAAACTTTCGTTTTTGATTTAAATAAATCGTATTTATATTTTGTCTTGGGCTTTGGTCTTGTTTCGCTGTTTTTTGTTCTACGTTCTTGTATACTCGTGTTGACTTCGTAAAAGATCATTATGCTGCTGAGTCACCACGTATATAAATAAGTACATAACGGCATTAACTGAATTATTATAATACAAGATGCAAAATTTTGCAGACATAAAACACACGACGTAAGAGAAGAAAGGTTAAAAGTTTGTTTTGATTCATGCAGAAGCGTTTGTCAACTAGCAAACAAGGAACTTAATCCTGCTCTAGCGACAAGACTCCAAGCTAATGAATGTAAGATTTTCCGTTGTGGAGACATCTAGGAAAATGCAAATAACTTAACCTTAAAAAATCCCAACAAAAAAATACGATACGTGGAGATAGCTATGGAGAGTCAGAAGATGCTCTGTTCTTGTACGTCCCATCCACAGGCCTGTCCGCACATCATACTTTTTGCTTTGTACGCATTTTAGAACACCTGCAAAATTTTATGTTTTGCTACTATTTTCGTATTAGTCAGTTGGTGTTGACATTTATTACTTTGTTTCTCCTCTCCCTTTTGTGGAGATCTGACTAGTGACACAGATCACACGCACTTTCGGAAAGTCCGTTGCACCTCCGGAAATGGTGAGGTACACGTGTAACAGATATCAGACTCTAGTAACAGGGCTTTATCTAGCACCTTAAAATATATTCAAGCCCTGCTAGAAATAATGAGTTTTGCTTAATTTTATCGTTTGTACTGAGGAAGGTCAGACAAATCTCACTGCTGCCTTGCCCGTACGCGAAGTAGAAAATTTCGGGACTACGGTTGTGATCAGTCTAGGCTTGCAAATCATCCTCATATGGATCCGCAGATGCGCAATCTCACCTGTAGTTCTTCGGGTTTCCGGAACGTTTCGCCGCACTGCAGACAGCGGAAGGAAGGGCAGGCAGCAACAGGACTTGGCGTGTTATTGCTACTAGCGCGGCTGCTGTTGCTGTTGTTGTGTCCATTCTGCTGTTGCTGCTGTTGCTGCTGCTGGTCTTTCTTATGATTCTGCATGTGCGAAGTAAGGGCCGCCGCTGTGTTGTAACCCCTGTTGCATACTGTGCACTGGAATGGCTTCTGGTTGTCGTGCGTCTTCATGTGAATCTTCAGATGGTCACTGTAATAAACAAGCAATTTGAACATCTCGAGGCTCTGAGAAAATATTTGACTTTCTTTTGTTCTCTGAAGCTAGAACAGTCCATACTCAATTTGCATGCTGTTTACTGTTCCCTGTCAGTCTAACTATAAATCATGACAAAATATCAATATTCTCATCGTCATACACTAAGGAAATTCATAAGCGCAAACTGAGTGACTTCCTGGATGTCATGATATTTCCTTAAACAATAAAACCGAGAAGATATTTGACGTTTATACTCTGGAGCGCATTATCAACTTGAAATGAAGTGAGGGGAGGAAAATCATGTTTATTACTGCTTTGGAAGTTTTTTGTTGTACTTCTTTCCACCAGCATTTAACCCTTTGACGCCTAACGACGACTATAGTGGTCGCACCGCACCGCTAACCTCTAAACGTTGCATTTTATATATTTATTCAACAAATATATGTACTGAATATTTTGAACACGGTATATAATCTCCGTTTTTTCCTCTTCAAAATGCAGTTTGTTTCATAATTCTAACGTATTTGGTTCCTGTTTTATTCGCTTTTTATATACAGGGTGTGCTAAAATTAAAAAAAACATAATTCCGGCGCCAAAAGGTTAAAACTATCACAGTGGGTGAAAGCCGACTGTCTTCTTCCTAAACGACTTCGGAGAAACAATTTCTAAATTGGTCCGGGTGCAATAATGGCTAGCTTCGCCTCCTTTCTTAGTCGCTTATTTGAATTTTTAAGTTACGTTTACAGGACTTTACACGTTTGTAATTTGAGGCTTCTTCTTTCTTCTCCTTTTCAAGTTAATGTTCTTCAACACACATTCAGTTATAGCAGGCAGTATACGCGTGTAACCTACTGATCGCACAGCACAGTAGACTAAAGTTGCACAAATTGTGCAAGGGCACGCGGTGGCGCAGGTGGCTAAGAGTTAGATTCCCGATTATATAATTGGAATTTTTTATTGACGTAATCCTTCTGGCCGCACTATGGTCCTCGGGTCGACTAAGCCTCTATCAGAAATGAGTACCAGGAATATTTCCTGGAGGAAAAAGGCGGCCGGTGCGTAGGGATGACAACCGTACCGCCTTCAAATGTCGACTGTCTAGAAATCTGGTATCCTCAGCCTTCTGGAACCCTCTGGAACAGTAGTGGGTCCGTATAAGCATTGGTTTAATTATATGAACTTACTGTGTAACTGTCGTCAGTCGAACTCGATACTGATGTCTGAAAGCCAGTTTTGCAAATACGAGTGCTTGAGCAGACTGCACAAATTATTATATGTCTGTGAACGTCGCCACTTTTATTTGGTAAACAGATATAAAACCTCATATTGTGGTTTTGGGAGTTATTACACATTATAGCCTTGAAGATGATAACCCTGAAGATGACGTCAGAATACTACTCCGTGTAAAGCAGGCTGTTTGCATTAACTCGATACTCTGCTTTTTTCGACAGAAGATTCAAAATTTCCTTGCCCATTCTCATTTCTTCTAATGGTCAAATTCTACCGATACTAAAATTTAGCGAAGGTGTATATCGAAACGTTCACTGAATGCTATTCATAGTTTACTCTGTCAAGAGTTGTGACCCAGCATGGGCTATGAGAGTCACAGAACAAAATCGCCTATTGATATTTGAGAGAAGGGTATTTAGAAAAATATACGGACCAACACAAGATAAAGATGGAACATGGAGAATAAAAACAAATGAAGAATTAGAAATTCTTATTAAGAAAGAAACTATCGTAAGATTTATAAAATCACAAAGATTACGCTGGGCAGCACATGTAATCAGAATGGACACAATAAGAACTGTCAAAAAACTAACTGAATGGGAACCATGTTCATAAAACCAGTAGAAAGACCAAAACTGAGATGGCTCGAACAAGTAGAAGAAGATTTAAAGAAGATGAAAATGAGAAACTGGAGAGAGAAGTGAAAAGATAGAAGATTGTGGAACGAAATCGTAGAGCAGGCCAAAACCCACCGAGGGCTGTAGCGCCAGTTGGAGGAGGAGGAGGAGGAGGAGGAGGAGGAGAAGAAGGAGGAGGAGGAGGAGGAGAAGAAGAAGAAGAAGAAGAAGAAGAAGAAGAAGAAGAAGAAAAGTTGTGACCCACGTTCCTGTCCCTGTTGCAACACAAGAACAGTCCCAGTGGTAGGCAGTAGTGTGTTTATGATTACTTCAGTATTTTCCACTGAACTTGACATTCTGACATCAGAGTTACTCCAAAACTGAACACAACGCTAATATGTCACGTGTGGGGACCGACTGTTCTCAATATTCAGGTACAGTACATCATCATCATCATTGGTACAACAGCCCCTTTTGAGTAAAGGCCTTCTTCAGAAGCGTCTGCCAGCTGTCCCTATTCCTTGCAGCATTCCTCCAATTTCTCTCCCCCAACTTCCTGCCATCTTCCGTCACACCATCTTCCGATCTTAGTTTCGGCCTGCCCCTTTGTCTTCTTCCTTCTACCACTGCAACGAGAACTCTTCTTGTAGGGCTCTGTTCCTCCATACGAATAGCATGTCCTGCCCATTTTAATATATGTTACTTTATCACTTTCCTTGTAAAATGTGTATAGCTTATTGTAGTATTTTATTCTCCATTCTCCACTGTCATTTGTAGGTCCAAAAATAGCTCTCAAAATTTTCCTTTCAAAACTCCTAAAATAACTTCGTCGGATTTTGAAAGTACCGATGTTTCAGAACCACATGCCAGCACTGGTCTAATCAAGGTCTTATATAATTTTATTTTATTTTTTATGGATAAAAAGTGAGACCTAAATTGTCTCTTCAATCCATAAAAGGCTTTATTAACCATTAAATTTCTTTTCTTAATCTCTGCAGAATTGTCATTATTAGCATTTATAAGGGAGTCCAAGTACGTAAACTCTGTACAGCTTCAAAGTTAAAATTCTTAATTAGAAAATACCTCTGTTTATTCTTACTTTCTCTTGTAGTCAAATGCTTAGTCTTTTTCTCGTTTATCCTTCAGCCCATTTCTCCAGCTGCTCTTCCAAGTGATAGAAAGGCTTCCTTTAATGCCGTTCGGGATCTCGCTATTATATCTATAACATCAGCATATGCCTGGTGTTGGACAGATTTATAAAATATAGTTCCACTCGTCTGTATTCCTGCACTCCTTACAAACTTTTCCACTGCTAAATTGAAAAGCAAACAGGCCAGTGAGTCACCTTGTCAGGTACAGTACACTGACGCAATATTAGTGAAATCATACTGCGCCTAAATATGTAAGCATATACCGGGCGGGGGTACTAAAGGTGGAGAGAATTGACACACGTGCCCACAATTTACAGCAACAAAATGACAATGTCTTACAACACCTATCTCTTCTTTCGGCAGATTAAACAGAGTCGTTTACTGACGGAAATGTAAACAATAAGAAAAAAAGATAAATAAATCAACGCACGCATTGCTATACGTCACATATACAAACAAGAACTACAAGAGGTCGTAATGTAAGGTTAAGTTAAATATTATTTCTCACAAATATTCGCTTTTCATACAGTTAAATTAACACTCACTTACGTACTTACTTACTCCATGGAGCAGAGTCCTTCTTGGGAAACTAACTGGTTCTGCAGCTAGTCAAGAAATTCCCCGCACTTTATGGAACCCGAAAGTTCATCACCGTATTCACAAGTGCCCGCCATCTGTCCCTATCCTGAGTCAACTCCATCCCGTCTCCACCCTCTCCCACTTCCCGAAGATCCTTCTTAATATTCTCCTCCCATCCACGTCTGGGTTTCCCCAGTGGTCTCTTTCCCTCAGGTTTCCCCACTAGAACCCTGTGCACACCTCTCCCCACCCCCATACGCACCACATGTCCCGCCCATCTCATTCTTCTCGATTATACCACCCGCAAAATATTGGGTAATGAGTAAAGATCCCTAAACTCCTCATTATGTAATTTTCTCCATTACCCTGTTACCTCGTCCCTCTTAGGCCCAAATACTCT
>Ga0123357_10004438_pt1 | contig 16473 bp, 15 predicted proteins | sample TergutEmb28metaG_FD_89873 | JGI IMG/M metagenome (GOLD analysis project Ga0123357, IMG submission 89873) | Embiratermes neotenicus P4 segment gut microbial communities from Petit-Saut dam, French Guiana - Emb289 P4 | ecosystem: Host-associated > Arthropoda: Insects > Digestive system > Gut ... | reverse complement strand
GTAATATCTGTTAGCTTTTCCCATGATTTTTTCCTCCACTTTTGTTTTATTTATTTTATCATGGAAAGCTATCACTTGTCCAGTCTATTATAGCCGATTCAATCCTGCAAAATTTTAGAGTATCAGAATCCGAGCGTGATTTGATTACACAGAAAATGGAAGTGGCAGGCATACGAAACAAAGAAGCATATTTCCGTAAAATGGTTTTGGGCGGTTATATACTCCGGCTTGATTTATCTGATGTCCGGGAGATGACAAAACTGCTTTCCAACGCCACAAATAATTTGAATCAAATCGCGAAACGGGTCAACGCCGACGGAAGTATTTTCGCAAGTGACATCAAAGATATACAAGATAATTACGACTGCTTGCATGAACAAGCGGAAAAGATATTATTATCGTTAGCAAATATACAAAAATAATAACAGAGGCACGGCGGTCTGATTATTTTTAGTCCGCCGTATTTGGGCGCACGCCCGTAAAGTCGCGTCATTGCTATATTTATTCCGGTTTCATCAAGGAAAATCAATCTGTTTACATCAAGGTAAGGAATATATTCTAACCACTCTCTCCGTAGTTGTTGCACATCTTCGCACCGCTGTTCTTTGGCAAACAACGTCTTTTTTTGAATGTCAGATTAAGTTTTGTTATTTTGCGCGACAATGCGGAAATGCTTATCGGCAACCCAAATTGCTCTATCAATTCTGAAAGGGTAATATCTGGTTGTTCTCGAATTTTGGCAACTATTTCCTCCATCTTTCCCGCACTAAACGCTGGCTTTCTCCCTTTTTTGTGAGGTTTCGGGGCTATTGTTTTCTGTTTTTTATATATTCGCCAAATTTTCGTTACGCTGCTTTCACTTATATGTAACCATTTTGATATTTCTTTTTCTTTCTCACCGTTTTCTTTATGAAATATTATTTTTTCTCGCATCTCTCTTGATAATGGCATTGGCATTTTCTTCTCTCCCGTTTTTCGTGCGCTTACTGAAGCGGAGTTAATCTGAGAGCCTTGAATCGTTACAGCACCGCTTACACTGCTTGCTGTACAATTTTGAATATTACTGCAATTACCAACAAATACATTTCCACTCACTGTGCTTGCTGCTAAATTTACATTATCACAAGTTTGCGTACAGGTCTATTATGTTTTGTACGCCCATATTTATGTATATTCCTAATAAAATTAGTTGTTTTTTTGGATTTCCCTTGCTTTTTTTTAATTATAGCATAAAGGCAGAATAACTTTCAAGCAATTTAATTAACATTCATTTAAATTTTTAATTTTTTTTAGAACATTTTAAAAGAACGAAAGGTTTTTCGCGACTATTATGATAATACAGATCGTAAAATTTTTTATAATAACATAATCAAACCCGGTTATATTGAAGATAACCGGGTTTGAAAATTTTTATATTTATTTATCGGCGAAATTTATGATATACGCCAAAATGTTAAAGGGTTACGTATATCATACATAACCCTAAATGCCGTTAATTAATTATAAATATGTTTATCTAAAGACATTACTTAAACCGTTTTTTTACTTCTCTTTAATGTCAAAACTACAATTCCTGCGCCTGCAACTACTGCTAAACCCATTAAAAGTATAGTGCCCATGCTGTTGTCGCCGGTTTTCGGATTGGTCTTGCCGCTGTTAGCAGCGTCGGGATTACCGCCGGATTCCGGTCCGCCTTCAAGAGGTGTGCCGTTATCTGATCCAGCCATAGTTTCGAGAGTTTCCTGCGGCGCGGGTGTTGCGCCTTCTGTTGTTATTGCCGATCCGCCTTCGTTTGCTGTCGTTTCCGGAGCTGTTGCTGTTGCATCCCATGCTTCAGTAGGTTCTACTGCCGCCGGAATTGTTACTGCTTCCACTGTGGTTGCCGGGGCTGCTTCTTCAGGAACAGATGCCTCTGTGATATTGGCTGCCCCAGCAGTATTCACGGAGTTTCCTGTCGGAGTGATTCCCACTTCAACTGCGCTGTCGTTAGTTACAGGTGCCACATTAAGAGCCCCTCCGTTTATGCCGCCGCTCGGAGGAGTATACGGAGAATATGCTGCCGAAACAGGTATTACCAGCATAGCAACTAAAAATGTCATTGCCAATAATATCAAACTTATTTTTTTGATTTTCATTGTTTTCACCTTTCTTTATGTTAATTATTAAATTAATTTATTAAATTTATAAAAAACAATCATACTTACTATATTATTATTCCATTATTATTCGTTATTGTTTTTACTTGAATCCTCCTCGTCTTTATATTCTTTATAATATTTGTACTTGTAGTTTTTATACGACTTATATGTGTGATTGATTTTTATTTTGTTTAATATCATACCTACTACATTTGCGCCGGCAAAATTTAACTTTTCCAACGACTCTTTTACATTTGTGTGCGTAGTCTCCATGTGACTGACCACCAATATTACGCCATCGCATAATTTCGATAACGGCAACGCATCTGAAACGACACATATCGGCGGAGTATCTATTATAATATAATCATATTTTATAACATCCTTGGTTCTTTTTATAACATCACTTGTTGTCTCTGACATTTGAATTATTGAAAGCTCCCGCTTTTCCAATACCGAAAATAACTCTCCCATTTTATTGCTTGCCAAAAGTTCCGCCGGATTTGGGGGAGTGCTTCCTGATGTAATGACTTTCAAATTAGGTATGTGAGTGTCGTTTATTATATGTTCAATATCCGCCATATTCGATAAATAATTTGATAAGCCAATATTATTATTCAAATTAAGATATTTATGAACACTTGATTTTCTTAAATCACCGTCAATTAATAATACAGAAGCCCCTGTCTGCGCTATGGTAATCGCAATATTAATACATGTCGTAGTTTTTCCCTCGCCGCTATAAGACGAACACAGCATAACCTTTTTACACCCTTGTACAGGTATAGCAAAATTAATATTTGCGCGGACTGCTTTATATGCTTCTACGACACTGAAATTTGTTTCATCGGTAAGTATATTCAAATTGCCATTAGCCGTATTTTTCTTTTTTTTTAACATAATTATATTAAATCCAATTCTTTGTTTCGAATGCAGTGAAAATTTCAGTCAAAATATCCATGTTTTATTATACCATAAGTTTGAAACTTTTGTCAAGTAATTATAAAAAATTTTTCAATGATTTAAAATATTTCGTGAATGATGATTATCTCTTTCGTGAATATCGTGTATATTAAGGCGTTCTGCGGCTAACAACCTCATCAAGAACATTATTTCGAACAATAGTGCCGGTGCATTCAGCGTGATGAAGAAACTTGATTAGCGGACCTTCCGTTCTTATTGAATATCGCAAAATTAAAATTATAGGCGGACAATCCCGAACATTTTCGAGGCTGCCCGCCTGTTTTATATAAATTGCATTGTTTTATCAATTTTGCGAGGTTTGTTCCGCAAGCCCCGTGTTTACGGGACTATCGACGCCTTCCGCACTCTCAATAGGATCCATTTTCAAAGCCGCCCTCAGTGAAACTATCGCGACTTCAAGCTGTTTGTCGTCCGGCTTTTTTGTTGTGATTCTCTGAATCCAAAGCCCCGGAGCCGATACTATCCTGACTATTATATTTGACGAGTGTTTTCCGGCATAACGTATAAATTCATATCCAAACCCGATAACAAACGGGAAGATTATAATCTTAACGAGAAATCTGAGCCACATTCCGAGCGACACCGGTATCAGCATAGATATTATAACCCCGACAATCATCATCACAATAAGAAAAGACGTGCCGCATCTCGGATGAAACCGGGAATATTTCCTCGCGTTTTCGACAGTCAGATCGTCGTATGCCTCATAGCAGAATACTGACATATGTTCCGCTCCGTGATATTCGAAAGTGCGCCGTATATCTTTCAGCAAAGACACAAGCAGAATATACGCCAAAAAAATCGCGAGTCTTGTAATCCCCTCAATGATGCTTACAAACCAGCCGTGACGAAATCCCGTAGCTAATTTTATCTGATTGCCGATAAAAACCGGCAGGAAAAAAAACAATCCGACCGCCAGAGCAAGTCCCAAAACCGTGCCGACAATAGACGCGATAAGCGTCATATGAGACGTGTTTGCCTCGTCTTTTAAATCCTTAGCATTTGTACTTTTTTCTTTATTTTCTTCATTCTCTTTAACTTCGCCGCTTTCCATCGTATCTGCGGCTTTATCGGAGAGCGCTTCTTCCAAGCCGAGCATTTCCGCCGACTCCGTCATAGTAGACATAGACATGGAGAGCATTTCTACAAAATTCACAACGCCTCTGACAATCGGAATGTTCAGTATTTTATATTTATCCCTCACTGATTTTGACGGCTTCAGGCTCTTTACTATTTCGCCGTTTTCGCGTCTGACTGCAATGGCGATATCGGTCTTGGACTTCATCATAACGCCTTCCAAAACCGCCTGACCTCCGACGGCTCCGAGCCTGGAATCCTCTTTTGAGGTCTTATTTTTTTTATCGTTCTTATCCATTTTACCGCACCTTAAATTTACATAAATTATCTATAAAAGCATTTTATATATTGTAGCACATTTGTGCGAGGATTTAAAGGGCATTTTGTTAATTTTTATTTTAATGGTATGTGGATTGAACAAAAATTTTAGGTTGAAAAATTCATAACTTTGCAGTATAATATTTTATAACAGTAAAGGGGGCAGTGTGCTGTGGATGACAGTATGTACATAAAGTTCTTCATTGTATTGCTCTATGCAAAACCTGAATAGGCGGCAGATTGCATAGAGATAAAAAATATACCGCTGGATTCAGGTTTTGCTTTTTGTAATTTATATTAAACATAAGCAATTATGAAAAATTATAAAGGAGTAACCTGAATTATGAAAAAAGCGAATGAAAAAATTATTGAATGGTGGAATAATGAAGTTGACTGCGGGTACGGTCTTAAAGATGAGCAGGTAAAAAATATTATAGATAATCCTGCCATTGCGTTCGACCCCATAACATTTGAAGTTATTCACAAATCATTCCCCGATTTGAACGGCGTGAAAATTTGCGTCCCGTCAAGCGGCGGCAACGAGGAAGTTATTGCTCTTACGTTGCTTGGCGCAAAAGTGACTTCATGCGATATTTCAGAGCGTCAGCTTGAAAAAGCAGAATCAGTCGCGAAAAAATACGGTTTTGATATTGAGTTTGTGCTGGATAACACAATGACTCTCGCAAAAATAAAACCCGATGAATATGACTTCGTATATACGTCAAACGGCGTTCATGTATGGATCGCTGATTTAAAGTCAATGTATGAAAATATTTATCGCGTACTGAAAAAATCCGGCGCATATATCATGTACGAAATTCATCCTATTGGCAGACCGATAGAAGACTGTCTGGGGCAAATCAAGATTATCAAACCATACGGCGAAATCGGACCGTATTACGACGGAGTAAATTTCCATTGGCGCACGCAGGATATTGTCAATGCGATAGCCGATTCCGGCTTGTGTATAAAACGTATGGAAGAAATGTTCAACGATAGAAAAACCGGGAGCTTTTGGTCAGTTGACGGTAAAACAGAAGAAGAAATAGACAAATACTACGACTGGCGAATCAATCCGCAGGCTGCTTTACCGCAATGGCTGACAATATGCGCTGTAAAATAAATTAAAATAAAATTTATGAAAGTCACCCTAATTAGGTGACTTTCTGTATAACCTTTTTTGCGGGAATTTTAAAAACGGAGGAAATATTATGAATATTGTGCGGAAAAATCGTTTATTGGTCAGGTTGATAATTTTAATAATATCCATTTCCGGATTGATATTATTTTACTTTTTAAAGGGAAATGGGAATTTATATAAGTGGATTTCACAAAATCTTGAATTCGCGCTTGTATATTTATTGTTTTTCATCGGAATAAACATGCCTGTATATAAAATATTTTTCGGACTGTATTGGAGATACTCGAATCGCGGTGGCAAAATTATTTTCAATAAACAGTATTTTACGATTAGTATTTTTATATTTATTGCGGCAGCTATACTTTTTATATGTTCGATATTCATTGCAGAATCCATGGCTATCGCTTCGGTTTTAATCTTAATAGCGCAGTATAATCTCAGCGAACGCGTGATTTTTAGAAGCGGCGATGATATTTACTATACAAACGATATAAGTTTTACGGAGAAAAAAATAAAAAATATAGACTTCCTGAAAAACAGTAAGCGGGTCATTGTCGCATTAAATATCAGCGCGGAAGTAAATAATAAAGCCGTATCTTTCAATATTCCTGTTTTACCGGAAGAAGTTGAAAAAATGGAAAAAATCCTGTTATAAAATTTTAATATCCCCGCCATAAAAAATATGTATTTGACTTTTTATAATATATATTGTATAATTATGCAGTAAATATAATAAGTCATAAAGTCATGAGGTGTTTAGTTATGATAGAAATAAATAAAAAATCTAACCTGCTAGAGCAGGAAGTTTATCATTATACCCTGCAAAACGTCGAGGAACCTAACTTATACCGGGATTTGTATCCCTATACGGAAGTTCCGAAAGTCCCTTTTAACAACAGGCGCGTCCCGATGAATATGCCGGACGAAATCTGGATAACGGATACGACGTTCAGAGACGGTCAGCAGTCAAGAGAACCCTACACCCCCGAAGAAATACGCGATTTATTCGATATGATGCACAGACTCGGCGGGAAAAAAGGTCTTATACGTCAGACCGAATTTTTCATATACTCCGAAAAAGACAGGAAAGCATTGGACTTGTGCCGCGAAAGAGGCTATGAATTTCCGGAGATAACGACGTGGATCAGAGCGACCCAGAACGATTTTAAACTCGTCAAAGACATAGGCATACAGGAAACCGGGATACTTACGTCGTGCTCCGATTATCATATCTTCAATAAACTCGGCATAAACAGGGAAAAGGCAATAAATCAATACGTCTCCATTGTTTCTCAGGCTCTTGAAATGGGTCTTAGACCGCGCTGTCATCTTGAAGATATAACGAGAGCGGATATATACGGTTTCGTTCTGCCGTTTGTAAACGAATTGATGAGGCTGTCGAAAGAATCCGGAATCCCGATAAAAATAAGGGCGTGCGACACTATGGGTTATGGGGTGAGTTATACCGGAGCCGCTCTGCCGCGCAGCGTGCCGGGCATAATCTACGGTCTGAAAGATTACTGCGAGGTTCCGAGCGAACTCATGGAGTGGCACGGACACAACGATTTTTACAAAGGCGTGTCAAATGCCGCCACAGCCTGGATGTACGGTTGTTCCGCCGTCAACTGCTCGCTGCTTGGAATCGGGGAGCGCACGGGCAACGTTCCGCTTGAGGCAATGGTTATGGAATATGCGTCGCTGAGAGGCACTCTCGATGGAATGGATGCTTCCGTTATAACGGAGATAGCAAATTACTATTCAAAAGTCCTGAAATATCAGATTCCTCTGCAAACTCCGTTTGTCGGCAAGAATTTCAATGTCACAAGAGCGGGCATACACGCCGACGGTCTTTTAAAAGACGAGGAGATATATAATATTTTCGATACCAAAGCAATACTGAACAGACCCGCGAGCGTAGCCGTAAGCGATGTGTCCGGTCTTGCCGGAATCGCATACTGGATTAACGACTATTATAATCTGTCCGGCGATAAAACTGTTGACAAACGCAGTGAAATATGTGCGTATATTAAGAAATGGATAGACGAAGAATACGCAAAAGGACGCACCACAGTTATCAGCGACGAAGAACTTGAAAAATTATACAACGAATACAACGCGCAAAAATAAATAGAAACAGCAGGGGCGGGATTTTAAAAATCCCGCCTACGATTTTTTTTGCCAATAACTACATCTCATCAATCCAGCAAGAAACAGGCGTTTTATCGCTGTCCTCGGGGATTGTCACAAAACCTTTATTGTATAACGCTTCCCTGAAAAATATACCTGCGTAATGTTGTATTTCAAACGACGTATAACCGTGCGTATGCTGCTTTAACTGCGGCGGGATTGTTGACGCCACAATTCTCGATATGTTTTCGTAGATTTCTTTGCACAGCGGGGCTAAAACAACTTCAAGTTCACTGTTAATTTTATTGAACAGTTCTTTACTCTTTGCTGTGTGGACCGCCACGTCGCAAATTATTTTGCCGTTTTCTTTGAAAGCGTATCCCTGTTCAAGCAACCAAGCATATATTTCTTTATCATTGTCGTTCATTGTATCTTTGTAAATATCATAAAGCGCGGATATATTCCTGAAATTTTTGTTTACTTTGGCTTCCCCGACAAGTTCCCTTTCAACCCGCGGATATTGAGCACTCGATGATGAAGCATGAATAGTTATATTATCTTTTTCCGAATAGACGCCTGAATGATTTTGCATATTTTTGAAAGCTGCTTCTTCCTGTGCATACACAAGCCCTTTTACTCCGTCCGCTAATGTTATATAGTCATCTGTGTTCATATTTAAATCGGTGCCGGCAAAATCAGTGACTACGCTGTGGAAAACCCATGCATACCGGCTGTCTTTCGCGTCGAATTTAAAAATATCGCACTCTTTCATCTCCGGCAGATATTTTTCAAAAGTTTTTATTACTATTGAAACATATTTCGAATACATTTTTATAAACTGTTCTTTTAATTGTTTCAATGCGTTGTTTCTGAGTATAAAGAAATTTGTCCGGTATTTGTCTTTTACGGGAGATATTATAAGTTCGGAGTCAACTAAAATTTGAAGTTCTTCCTCAATATACGCGGCGGGTACGCCTGTTTCAAGACAGATTTCATCGATTGTTTTAGGGCTGTCATAACAGACTAAAGCGATCTGACACGGGAGTTTTCTCTTGAATATCTGCCATACGTCTACGCTGCAAAAATCGAGAGTGCCTCTGAATACCGTAAATGGGGACGGGTTGAAACTTTTTTCGCCTAAATTTGTATAATCTTTTGACATATTATATGCCTCCTTTAATTTTTTTCTGCCGTTTTGCAGATAGAACTTCACCATTTCCACTGACAGACCGAGCTTTTTGCCGATTTCGGGTATCGTCAGGCTGTCGTAGTAAAAACATACCAATACTTTACGGTAAAAATTCGACATAATAGCCAATTCTTTGCGGATTTGCCGCATATCTTCGGATTTTACCAACAAATCCTCGATATTCGAGCGCGGCGATATATCGACGATATTATTTATATAATCGGCGTTATCGTCTAAAGATGTCATTCTGGCATTATTCTTTTTGTAGAGCCGCCGTTTATACGTGTTATGGGCAACGCTCCAGAGGAAAGCGTTCAGATTATCGATTTCATTGCTCTTATTCAAAGCGACAACGCATTGGTATGTTATTTCCTGCGCGAGTTCTTCTGCTTCATAGGCATTGTTTGTTCGGCTGACCGCGAAAGCGTAAAAAGGTTTCAGATATTCGTCCGTCAATATATTTATATACTGTTTTGTATTGTTTCCCATGAATATATCACCCTTCTTTTTTCTTTGATTTCGCGGCTGTTATTAATATTATTGGAGAAATTGTACGTACTTTTCTCTTACAACAATATAGTAACGTTATAATACAAAAAGATAAGCGTTTTGAAAAAATATTTTTTGAAAATTTTGCGCAAAATGTAGGGGCGGGAATATTCCCGCCCGACTTATTTTCTTAACAAACATTGCGCTTCATTATTCTGTTATTTTTTTAATAGGTAACAGCAAATCACCCTGTTGTATATCGTCCCTCTTAGCGCCTTCCTCGTAGTTTGGCATGACTCGGTAATAATTACAATAATTTAACAATTCCTGAAAAAATGGTCGTTCTTCATCAAATTCGTATTTTTCACTTGCATTCGCCCATTCGGCGAGAAAACAAAAGTCTTCAAGAATCCCGTTTCTTACTAAATGTGCGGCGTATAAGCCTCCCTCAAAAGTCTTTTTTGTTAAAGGTGCAGGCACTTCCATATTATCCGGAATGGATACCCATACCTCGTATTCTGAGTCTTTTTCTCTTAATTTTTCAAAATGCTCGGCTTTTAAATATTCTTTGGGAAAATTATCAGCCACCATCCCTCTGGCATCAGGTTTGATTTTTAACAGCCCGGTTTCCCTTACAAATTTTTCTATCGTATAGCCTTTTTTCGTCCCCGCTAAACCACGAGCGAAAGCTACTGTCATTGGCGGCAGATAAACTATCCGAACGTCGCTGTCCTTTAGCTTGTTTAAAGTTTCGTTTGCTTTGTTTAAATTTTCCATTGTTACATTCCCCTTTACATAATGAATTCCTGCTTGTTCCGTTACACGGAACTGCGCGGAATTCATTTTATTAATATAATTTTTGGAAAAAGAAATCGAGTCTGCAATGGAAAGCGCAGCCGCATCGTTCAGTAAATCAAGCTTCATAACCATGTCAGTTTTTATCCGCAGTTCTTCCGCGAATCGCGTCAATATGGATTTGACGGTAGATAACGACGTTATTTCTTCATCAAGCTCGCTTATGTTCCGCTCCAGAATTTCGACGGTTGCCGCAGTGTTTTGATTATCAAGGATTTCTTTTATTTGCTTCAAAGAAATTCTCAATTTACGCAGGAGAATGATAGAATGAAGTTGTTTTACAGCCGCTTCATCATAAAATCTATACGCGTTATCGTCGTTTCGCGTGCTTTGGATAAGTCCGATTTGCTCGTAATAACGTAATGTTTGTATCGAAATCTCATATTGTTTTGATACTTGACCTATTGGTTGCAGTTCCATAATAGCCCTCGTTTCTAATTCTTTATATTATTAAGTATAAAGAATATAGCGGTGGTCGGGTCAATGACTATAAAGTGAATAAAATATAAACTTTCTGTTTATAATAATATTTTCACTCTTTTGTAATTTTGGATTTTTTTGCTTCTCTATATCCTTTTTAATAAAAAATATATATCCTGTCAAGGGATTTGTATATCTTTTTTCAAAATTATATAACACTACGTGCTTTTACGCTATTTTTATCCCTGACGATACCGTCGTTTTTCTGCGACACATTCGACCAGATGACGCGTCTCGGACATACTTTTTCGCACTCGCCGCAGTTTATGCATTTTCCGTAATCTATTGATGCGACAAAATCGTCGATTTTTATCGCCCCTGTCGGGCATTTTTTTTCGCATAACCCGCACGCAATACAGCCGACGTTGCAATATTTTCTCGTTACCGCGCCTTTATCCGCAGACATGCATCCGACCCAATATGCCGAATCAAACGGGATCAGTTTAATTATCTTTTTCGGACAAGCAAATGTACACGCTCCGCAAGCCCTGCACTTTTCATAATCGACAGCAGCCACGCCGTTGATTACTTTTATAGCGTCGAATTTGCAGTTTTTAACGCAGGTGCCAAGTCCTAAACAACCGTTGGGACACGCTTTGCTTCCCCCGGCTAATCTGCTTGCCGAAATACAGTCGGTTATTCCTTGATATTCATATTTTTTACGCGACAAATCGTTTGTTCCGCTGCACATAACCTGCGCTCTGTATCTTATATTCGCCGTGTCCGTCTCGGATTGCTCTCTCATGATTTCGGCGATTTTACTTGCGGTTTCCGCGCCGCCGACGGGACACGCTCCTGTTTTTGCTTTGCCTTTGACTATAGATTCAGCGAGAACGGCGCAGTTTGTATACCCGCACCCTCCGCAGTTTGCCCCGGGAAGAATATGCGTGATAATATCTGCCCGTTCATCCGTTTCGACCGCGAAGATTTTGCCCGCAAACGCGAGAATCAGCCCGAATCCAAACCCGAGCACAAGAAACCATATAACAGCCCACAATATATTCATGATATTTTACCCTCATCTTTGTAGGGGCAACCCTCGCGGTTGCCCGTATATATGATAATTGCCTATTTTATTTCTATTCCCTGAAAACCGGCAAACGCCATCGCCACAAGTCCCGCTGCGACCAATGCAATCGGTATGCCTTTGAATATAGCCGGAGGATTTGCGAAATTTATTCTTTCCCTTACTCCGGCAAATATAACTATTGCCAAAGTAAATCCTATCGCCGAGAAAGTCCCGTACACGACGGATTCTATAAAATTATATCCGTTGTCTATATTTAAAATAGCCGCGCCCAAAACCGCGCAGTTTGTGGTGATTAACGGCAGGAATATCCCGAGGGCCTGATGTAATGCCGGAGCGTATTTTTTCATAAACATCTCTATAAACTGCACGAGCGACGCTATAACTAAAATAAACGCAATTATTCTAAGATATTCAAGCCCGAACGGGGTTAGAATATAGTAGTATACAAGCCAAGTCACTGCGGACGCTAGAGCCATTACAAAAGTGACCGCCATGCCCATACCCAATGCGCTCGCAGGCTTTTCCGACACGCCGAGAAACGGACATATTCCGAGGAATTTGGTAAAGACAAAATTTTCAGTCAGAACCGCGCCGAGCATTATCATAAATATTCCGCTCATTCCGCCCATTTAGCTGCCCGCCTCCTCTGTATTTTTTGTACTTAAAGTATCCGGCTCGTTTTCTTTATTTATATTGTTGATATTTTTGCTTGATTTTTTATTTATGATTCCCGTAACTGTCTTGAAAGCCGCGATTAAAATTCCGAGCGCAATAAACGCCCCCGGAGGCGAAACAAACATTTTTGCGGCGACATCTGATGAAAACAGTTTTATTCCGCAGAAAGTTCCCGCGCCAAGAATTTCGCGTATTGCCGCAAGTAAAAACAGCGCGAAAGCAAATCCGAGTCCCATAAATACGCCGTCCAAAACTGAGCTTGCAGGACCGTTTTTTGAAGCGAACGTCTCCGCTCTGGCCAGAATAATACAGTTTACGACTATTAACGGGATAAACAGCCCCAATGACTTGTTAAGCGCGGGAATATACGCCTTTAAAATCATTTCGAGCGCGGTGACAAATCCTGCTATGACGACTATATACGCCGCTATTCTTATCTGTTTTGGTATAAACTTTCTCAAAAGAGATATTAACAGATTTGAGCAAATCAAAACAGCCGCCGCAGAAAGTCCCATTCCGATTCCGTTTGGAACGGAAGTCGTCGTCGCCAAAGTAGGGCACATTCCCAATCCCTGTATCAAAATTGGATTATTTGTCAGAAATCCCTCTTTTGCAAATTTTGTCGCAATCTCCGCAGTCAGTTTGTTGTTTGAGTTCATGTTATTGGTATCCCCCTTTATGTTCCGGAATTATCTGACGCAGAAGCAGGATTAATCGTGTCTGATACAGATGTGTCTGTCGTATTTCCTGCGGTTTCCGTTGCAGGCGTTATATTTGTTGTCTCAGCCATTTCCGACAATATTTCATTTAAAACCGCAAGAGCTGAATTTACGCCGTTTAAAAATGCCTTTGAACTGATAGTCGCGCCGGCTATAGTATCTATGGAATTTGCAATTCCCCCGACTGTTATATCTTTTGTTTTACCTATAAACTGGTCTTTAAAACTTGCGCCGTCTATTTTCGTCCCTAATCCGGCTGTTTCGCTCATACTCACAATTTCCGTGTCTTTTACGGTATCGTCGGGATTAACCGCGACAAGCATATTCATCGCGCCGCCGAACCCATGCGGGATAACTGTCACGCAGTACCCTATAATTTCATCTGTACCGTCTTTTTTAACGGTCAGCACCTCTGTCACAGGAGAATCGAAATCCGAATATATTTCTTCGTAGCCAGTTAATTTTTCGGCATATATTCCGCCGCCGAAAAGATTTGTTACGGCATCCTGCTGTTCTTCTTCAAGCTCTTTCGTTATAACAGGCGCGGTTAAAGAATTTAATATTGCAAGAATCAGCGCGGTCGCAAGAGTAATAATTCCCAAAATCGCCGCCGTTTTATATACCGGCTGCTGCTTTTTTTTTGCGGATTCGGTATTCTCAGTATTTACAGGATTTTTAATAACTTCAGGAGCTTTTGGATTTTCGGGCATTTCCGTTTGATTTTCATTCGTTTCATTGTTTTCCGTCGCGTTGTTCCCATCATTATTGTCATTAGCATTAACGGTATTATCGTCGTTCTCATTATTTTCATTATTGTCGTTATTTGTTTGCATTTTTTGCCATACCTCCGAACTTCACAGGTTTTGTTAGTTTATCTATATACCACACGAATAAATTCATTATCATAATAGCGAACGACACGCCCTCGGCATATGCTCCAAAATAGCGTATAAATACTGTTATAAGCCCACATCCGGCTCCGAAAATCAGCTTGCCGGATTTTGTAATAGGCGACGTCGTATAATCGGTAGCCATGAATATCGCGCCCAGTAGAAGACCGCCGGAGAATATTTCGTATAAAGCGAATGATGTGCCGTCCGCGCTGTGCGGCGACAAAAATGTCAGAACTGCGACAACCGCTATAAAACTCAGCGGAACGTGCCATGATATCACCTTTCGTATCAGCAAATAAATCCCGCCGATAAGAAGACATAAAACCGAAATTTCCCCGATACAGCCGCCTTTTTGTCCTAAAATCATTTCCAGGAGATTTATATCCGGCGTGACTCCCTGTTTCAATGCGGAAAGCGGAGTCGCTCCGGCTACGGCGTCAAACGAAACGTCGATTTTAAGCGCAGGGAGTTTATCTGCGGTTATATCCTGATATACAGACATAAAATTAAACGACAAAAACATAAATATGCGGGCGGCTATTGCGGGATTGACGATATTCTTGCCTATCCCGCCGAAAAGCTGTTTTACTATAATTATGGCAAACGCGCCGCCGATTACGGGAGCCCATAAAGGCGTGTTTACCGGAAGATTAAACGCAATCAGTATTCCGGTGACAACCGCTGACAAGTCCCCGACTGTAACGGTTTTTTTCATAATTTTCTGATATAAAAATTCAAAAAAAACGCAGCTTACAACCGCAATAACAGTTAAAGACAAAGCCCTGAATCCAAATATGTATATTCCCCATACAAGCGCGGGCATTAACGCGATTATTACGTCCGCCATTATAGTAGTAGTCGTTTCGCCGCTTTTTATATGAGGAGAAGACGAGACTGTCATAAGTTTATCGGGAGATAAAGTTATCTGCCTTCCGGCTGTATTTATATTGTTTACGCTGTCCGCATTATTATCATTCACAGGAGTTATGGAACCGCTGTTATTGTTATCATTATTCGTAGACTGCATAGATGTGACCTCTTTATCGAAAATTTTATTATTAATTTAGTCTTTTTCGGACGGCTTAGGTACGTCGTCTTGACTTTCAACTTTTGCTGAGATTCTAACGTCCGCAAAAGCAGCGTCTCTTTTGCTTTTTTCCAAAATCCTGCCTTTGGCCGTTCTGATATGCTGAACTATGGGCACTCCGGCAGGACAGACATATGTGCAGCATCCGCACTCCACACAGGAAAAGACGTCGTACTTTTTGCACGCCTCAAAATCTTCTTTCTGCGCAAACATAGCAAGATATGCGGGCATCAGATTCATCGGACAGCCGTTGACGCATTTTCCGCAATGAATACATGCGGAATCATTGCGGTTTATTTTTTCACCGTTAAATACGAGCACACCAGACGTACTTTTGGTTACGGGCGTATTTACGTCAAATACTGCCGTTCCCATCATCGGACCGCCGATTATTATCATCTGAGGCTCGTGTTTCAGACCGCAGTATTCGATAAGTGCGGAAACAGGCGTACCTATCGGGACTTTAAGATTTTTCGGAGCGGTTATACAATCCCCGTCGACTGTGATTATACGCTCAATAAGCGGCATACCTTTAATAAATACATTGCAGACTGCCGCGCACGTTTCGGCGTTGAATACAACGCACCCGATATCTATAGGCAGTTTGCTGGTAGGAAGTTCTTTGCCTGTCAGAGCGTATATAAGCTGCCGCTCGTCGCCCTGCGGATATTTTGTCTTTAAAATTTTTATTTCCACCATTTTGCTTTTTCCGGCTTTTTCCGTCATAACGTCGGCGGCGTTCAGCTTATTGTCTTCTATTGCGATATATCCTATTTTAAGCCCGAGCGCTTTCAGTAAGATTTTCATGCCGTTTATTATCATTTCCGACTGTTCGAGCATAAGCCTGTGATTTGCCGTCAGATACGGCTCGCATTCGGCGCAGTTTACAATGAGCGCGCTGACTTTATCCAATGCGGACTGAACTTTGGCGTATGTCGGGAAAGTTGCGCCGCCTAAGCCGGCTATTCCGGCATTTTTTATTACATTTATTATCTCTTCCGCAGTAGTATCGTTTATTTTTTTGTCAAACGGTTTTACGCTTATATGCAGTCTGTCGGCGTAATCATTTTCTATTTTTATAAAATCTGTTTTAATCCCTGTGGGAAGCACGCCTTGTTCTATGGATATGACTTTGCCCGAAACGCTGGAATGAACGGGGCATGACAATCCTGCTGAAGTGTTGTCCGCTATCATCTGACCTTTGTCCACTATATCGCCCGCTTTCACTAAAGGTTTTGCGGGAGATCCTATGTGCTGGGACAACGGGATTG
>Ga0123357_10004437_pt1 | contig 16474 bp, 11 predicted proteins | sample TergutEmb28metaG_FD_89873 | JGI IMG/M metagenome (GOLD analysis project Ga0123357, IMG submission 89873) | Embiratermes neotenicus P4 segment gut microbial communities from Petit-Saut dam, French Guiana - Emb289 P4 | ecosystem: Host-associated > Arthropoda: Insects > Digestive system > Gut ... | reverse complement strand
TCGTTTTTGTAAACAATGTGTTGTAGCAGCATTTCATGTTGCGTAGGAATCTGTTGTAGAGAGTGCAGTTGGCTAGGTGTGCATCGTACGACGCACACCTAGCCAACTACACTCTCTACAACAGATTCCTACGCAACATGAAATGCTGCTACAACACATTGTTTACAAAAACGAACTAAATCGTGAATATGTAATAACTTTAGCAAGGAACAACGAAACTCCCTGATGATGATCTGAAAAAATCGAAACATGTCGGAGTGGTTTTAAATGTTTTAAAGTGTTTTAAGTGAAAGTTATATAGGTGCATTTGTTGGTTAATAGTTAAAGTGACAAAAATAATATATCCCTAAATTTTTTTTTCGGACCTGACAATCCCCATACAGGTTGGTATCAAAATAATCTACTTCTACCTCTCGGGACAGAAAGCAACAATCGCCATAAATTAGACTAAAGTAACTGAAAATGATATTCCTTAACTTTCCCGTCATTTTTCTTTGATAAGGGAAGTGTGCACTAGCCTGTAAGCAAATAAGACGAATATTGTGCCTATCAACGCAAAATTGAGGGGCCTTCGAGCAACCTCTGTTGCAGTAGAAAAGCAATAAGTATTACACATTCTGAGTGTTTGTCTGTATTCTTGCTTATCCAATAGGCAAATAGCATAATATGTGGCCTGTCCAGCTCTATCATATTTTTCCGCATTATCTCATAAACGGCACAATTTTCGGAAAAAGAGTATTGAACATAAAACATGTGTTTTGATTTTATCTACAATTGTTTTCTGAAACAGTTCTCACTTTAAGATGAATCCAACGAGATACTACCATAAACGCACGTAAGTCTTCACGCGAAGTACCCATTATTCTTCTCAGATTTTGATGAAACTAAGATTGTCTCAACAGATTTAAGAAAATATTCAAATATCAAATTTCGTTAAAATCCGTCTAGTTGGAGCCGAGTGCTTCCATGGGGACAAAGAGGCGACAGGAAGAAAGGCGTGACGAATGTAGTAGTCAGTTATTACAATTTTGAGAGGAGCGCCTGAAAGCGAGATTCTCGCCAAAAGACAAGAACGTCTTCTGCTCTACTAAAAAGTCACTTAAAACTGAAACAGCTGGAATTCATTTTGTCCGTCTCGCATTTCAAATGGATAGAGGCTAAACGATAGCAAAATCCTCCAAGAGAGTCATGAGGGGGAGTGGGGGGGAGCTGAAATCTAAATCAATAAAAATATTAAGCCTGTCACCAGAACGCTGGAGCAAAATGAGGCAGCATTTTAATGCAGCATCTGTCAAATAAAAATTGCATTCCAGTCGAAATTATCACGATTAAATCCACGTAATATTTGTTACTGTTCAATTCACAATCTTTTTATAATTTATTTTACCTCTAAAGTTACGTCAGCTTGCAATTTTAGTCTTCACCATAATGGAGAAATGTAGATTGTAGATTCGGAGGGCGACGTGAATACGTGGACCCAAGGAATCGAAACCGTCGTCGAAAATATTGAACGTAATGTTAGTGAGGGTCTTTAAACCCCTAAATTCCAGACAGTAGAGGATAACGGAAGGTGTAATGCCGGTGTTATACTTTTAGGCGCCTTCGCAAAATTGCGAAAAGCGACTATTAGCTTCGTCATGTCTCTCCGTCCATCCTTCCGTCCGTCCGCACGGAACAACGCGGCCCCCAATGGACAGATTTTCCCGAAATTTGATATGAGTATTTTTCAAAGATCTGTTGAGGAATATCAAGTTCCATTAAAATCGGGCAAGAATAAAGGCACTTTCCCTACAGACCAATATACATTTTTGATCATATCTCGCTCAGTTCTTCTTAGAATGAAAAATGTTCCACACAAAAGTTGTAGAGAAACTCGAAACACACATTTTATGTTCAATACTTTTTTTTCCGAATATAATGCCATTTGCGAGATAATGTGGAAAGATATTGCAGAGCGCAGCAGGCCACAGACGACAATATGGCGCATGCGCTTTGCATGCTGGATACCTAAGGCTACAAATACACACTCAGATTGTGTAATACATATTTCTTTTCCACGTCAACGATGGTCGCACGAACGCGCCTCAGTGTTACTTTATACGTACATGGTCTGCCTTTTTACCTTATGTATTCGAAACGCGGAGTCTAAAGTGTATCATCATCCCTTCCTCCAGCTGGTTCCATTATGGATCCCATTCTCGTATGACTGCGCGCGGGACACAAGAATCGACCCAAAGTCCAGCCTCCAGTTGAGCAACCAGAGACAGGGCACGTCAGGTGCTAAGAGATATTTACAAAATGAGGGGCTTAAAATAGACAAAGCGGTGTGCCACACTTAGACGAATTTAAAAATGTTTGTTTGGATATCGTCCATTACTCGAGGTACAAATCTTACACAGGACGACATTTTGGGCGCCTCTTTTTCGATTAGTGGGTCAAATAAAATGGTTTGTCTATTCGATCGGCATGATGGATAAGGTCACACAATTTATTTAAAATGCAACCCTTACGGTGTCTGAAGAAAAAAGTAATTCCGTTGAAAAAAATACCGGGGTGTTGATAAGTCCTTAGCCCGACCAGGAAGGAAACAAGCTCGGAAGCATGTCAGGGAAGCGCGCGATTTCAACAACATCGAGACGCGAGCTGTCATCAAGTCCCCCACCCCCACCCGCAAGGCAAGGTGCCGAAGGAAATTCACGCCATTCTGACAGGAACATTAGCTTGTTTCCTTTCTGGTCGGGCTAAGGACTTATCAGCAACCCCTGTATTTTGGAATTCGCTGATCTGGAACCAGAGAGCACGTTAGACTCAAGAGCGTAAGAAGAGCTTCGTATGTTGATTTATGTATAAAAATGATACAGTATTTCAGTTCCATTTACAGAAGGCGTAAACAAGGAACGTTCGTAAATATCCACCAAATTTTGTTGACTTAAGTACTGGGCGAAGGTTGCCTTGCGCCCCTGGAAGGAATTCGGTATCCAACAGACAGAGCCGGTCTAAACGTGGCAGAAGAAGCATGGTGACAGTAACAGATCAACTGTCCTATTCGTCATTTATTTAACGAAACAGTGCAAATTATAGAGGCCCTGCGATGTGAAGTGAGAAGTTAATTACGTATGACAAATACAGAGAAGGATCCCGGTGGCCGTGCGATCTAAGGCATAGGACTACGGTCGCTCGGTTTCTGGAATCGTGGGTTCGAATCCCACTGAGGCCATGATGTTAGTCTCTTAATTTTCTGTGTTGTATAGGTAGCGGCCTCTGTAACCATCTGATCACTCATCCAGAGGAGTCTCATGGTTTGTGTGTGTGTGTGTGTGATCTGGAAGCCTCAACATCGAGACAAATCGTAAAAAAAATTGGCAAAGATATGAATCTGTCCTGCAACCATTAGAGTCTCCGTGTCTCCTAGCTACCGGTGAAATGTAAAATTTCCTTTAGTTTGATAGTTCATTTTCTGTAACAGTACGGTTACTGCGGGAAGCCCTTTGTGAAAAAAATAATCTCTCAGAGACTCTTTTTGTACCCAATATTTTTATACCGTCAATACCACAAATTTTACGTACACACTTCATTACTTAACGCCATTTTAGGCGATCAAACTGTCCCCTGGAGGAATGTAAGTGTAAATGAATCTTTCAGCGCCGTCGTGTATAAATGGACAAGAAAACTGGAAAATGTGGGTGAATGTCTGGAGTACGGACAATCAATTCTGAAAACTTTCCTTGATTTCGAACTTTCGCCATGTTCTGAATGTTGTATGCTTTCCTCTGGGTAATTCTCTGGCGTCTGAATTTATATGCCATCTTCATAGGCGGGTAGACCCATGAAGATGGAACAGACAGAATGCTCCGAAACGTTGGCATATAACATTCAGAAGACGGGGAATTACCCAGAAGAAAGCAGACAAGAATCTGAAAATGTTAATCCATGTGTTTCCCTTTAGTATGTGTTAATGGTATTGCTCAGATTTGATTTGTGATACAGTGCCTTCAGCCAGGCGAGATATATATATATATATATATATAGAGAGAGAGAGAGAGAGAGAGGGAGAGAGAGAGAGAGAGCATAACCATAATGTTAACATGTGAGAGCCTGCTCACGACGTAAACAACACCAAAACCCTCTAGGCACACTTAAAAATGAAAATCAGTAGCTGATTTAATTACAAACGCTTAATGATTAAAATGACTACATCAAAAATATTCTTTTAAACTCCGTCAGCAAGTGCTAATAAATTCTAGCGGACAGTTCACTCTTACATTAATAAACTACGAATTCGAAATTTAGTTTAATAATTAATTTACTTATATATGGTTTATTCATTTACAGTGTCATTAACGTATACTAAATATCGTTACATGGTAGGAAGACAAACGAAAAATAACTGTAAGGTTGCGAAACGAAAAGGTCCTAGCCTAATACGATGTGCTATTACGTCACTACACTTGAAAAACTGAGTAAAACACGAAATCGATCACTGTAACCAATCAGTGCTAAGACTGTTATTTCAACAGGACACCTCTCGCATACAGGCCATAAATATCATCGAGCGAAATGCTGAAGGGACGTTTATAGGTTTTTAATATTTTGTTTTCTGTTAGAGAAGAAGTTTTTCTCGCATGTAATGAAGGAGTTTAATCAAGAACCTCCAGACGCTGATGTGCAATTGGAGACGAGCAAAAATGTATGGCACAGAAACCTGTATGTCAAAACGTACTTAGGTGACACTGTCACGTTGGGCATTTATCACGTAAATGTTTATTTTTATTACCCGGCAAACGTAAATATGATTGTGTTTGTCGGATAATAAAAGTAAACATTTAGTTAAACCATACGGTGACTTCATGCAGTTCAGATGTTCAGTTACATGCGAACCGTCCAATAGCAAAAGCGAATTCTGCACACCTCGTAGATATTATTATATTTCGAACCAACGAATGCACACAATTCTATTAAAATCACAGTTAAATTACATTACACTAGGTCTCAAATTTTTCGGCCGAAAACATGTGGGTGGAAGCCGGTGTGTTTTAATAGCACTGTGGTAAGGGTAAAGGTAAAGCAGTCCAGTTACGGGCCTGGAGTGGCCCAGAGAGTCCCAGGAAGTTAAGGTTCCCAGATTTCATGACAACGGCACAGGATGGTGGTAAGGTTGTCAGCATTATCCACCGGCCGCTTTTACCCCCAGGAAATGCTCCTGGTACTCATTTCTGTTAGAGGCTGAGTCGACCTCAGGACCACAGTGCGATCGGAAGGATTTTATGTCAATTAAAAATTCCAATGACACCAGCTGGGATCGAATCAGTGATCTTCTGATTTGTAGCACAGCACCTTAACCACTGTGATTGCAATAAAACTGCGTCCAGTCGTTGGTTCGAATTGTAATAAATGACTTATATTGCACGGAATGAAGAATCTGAAATTCACATACATTATTAGCAGCCTACAGCATAATAAACATGTAACATAATATCTCTACGTTTCTGCTGCCTCACTTTAGAAATTATGAGTGTGTATTTAGAATTTTAACTTTAATTTCGAGACCAACAGTCTCTGTTGTCTACAGGGAAAAGTCGGTTCATACAAATGGGAAAACCGGAATACAAATAACACACTTTAAGCTTATGCGCCTGTCCTGGTACCATACGACGCCTTCTTATTAGGTCCAAAAATTCTTAGAAATTAATACCCTGAAGAGTAGACCACTACATGGCCTCACAACGTCGGAAAGCCATTGATACAGTGTCATATCCCACCTACACTGCTGTGAAAAACCTAAAATCTCGGACTTTCAGCTTATCTCCAAAAAGTTACGATAGTAACACTGCAAAATATGGCAGAAGCAGGCACACGTGATCTTTCTATAAATGTCGCTGTACTGTGGCTAACACTCCTGCTTCGCATATATGTATATAACTGGCGCATCCTTTTAGGTGCGGTCGCATAACTGCGAAAAGCGACTATGAGCTGCGACATGTCTGTTCGTCCGTCCGTCCGTGGGTCCACATGGAACAACTCGGCTCCCACTACAAGGATTTTCATGAAATTTGGTATTTTGAAATTTTTCGAAAACACTCGATAAAATTCAAGTATCATTAAAATCGAACAATTATATCGGGTACTTTACATGAAGACCAATACACAAAATGATCATACTTCGCTCAATTATTCTTAGAGTGGGAAATGTTAACAAACACAATTTTCGGAGGAAATCAAACCACACATTTTGTGTTCAATGATACCTCCTCCCCGAAAGTCGTGTCGTTTATGAGATAATGTGGAAAAATATTGTAGAGTATGGCAGGCCACAGATGACATAATGGCGCATGCCCATAGCATGCTGGACAACTAGGTTTTACAAACACACTCAGAATATGCAATAACTATTGCATGTCCACTGCAACAATGGTTACAAGAACGCACCTCAAAGTTACACTACACGTACATTGTCTGTCTTGTGCATTGTCAGTTTAATGACGATGATCCTGTGATCTGTGTAATGGTGTCAATACTGAATAACACCTAAATCATACGCGTACATTTACATGACATCAGTTCACACCTCACAGAAAACACCGTAAAAGTAAAAGGTAAGGTGAACTTCACACTAGGACAGCCCCTGAAGTCACCGAATGGGAGAATAGAGGGACAGAGTGGGTGGGTAGCAAACCTGACGCCACGACCGCTTTATACCCCGGAAAAAAAAACCCGGTACTCATTTTACAGTAGGCAGCGTGGGCCCCAGGGCTGGTCTGGACGGGTGCGAAAAATCCCACTATACCGACTACACAATTCCCCACCCGAGACAACACTGTTCATTTCAATTATACAGGCCAATCAGTTAATTTTCATCGATCCAACGTCGATTTCCGCTGTAACCGGATCCAGCGTCCAGCTCATAGCGATACCTTAATGAAGTTTTACTTTGGATTTTCCTAAGCTCCAGCCATTTAATAGTTACTTTTGAACTTCTAAGTTTAGAGTTTCATTCCAAAATTAATCCGTACCAGACTCTAGCAATTCACAATACCAATTTGGACCGCAGAGTATTAATGTATTGTAGGCAAATAATCACTGGTTTCTGCGACAGACGTGCAAAACAAAGTCATGCAGTGAGTGAGCTGAAAGAAGATTTTCTCTGACTTGCAGCGGGTGGTACAGATAGTCACCACTGAGCTTCATCTGTTTAACATGACGGCCGAATAAATCGAGAATCAACAAAGGTCCGTTTCTCTTGGGTCAGAATGTATCAAACTGCAGAAATTAGGGGAAGAAAGAGAAGGTCATTTGGCGAACATTGTACGAAGTCGAGGCTATCAAGATTCGAAGAACAGCGTTGCGAATTCTAACCGACCAAAGGCTGCAGTATGTGTTGAGTTGTAGAAGCACAGCGATAAGCGTATCCGGGACAAGAGGCACTGAGAATAACTTGCACATAACAAAAATGGATATATGAGAGGCAGAATCACAACAATAAAAAATAACAATTTTATGGTCTGATATGATCAGCAAACATGCAAACCAGAAGGCGCTAAAGATTCAAAGCCGGTTACAACAATAACACTGCATGCGGGGTAAATTTAAGTAGTGTAAATAGTAGGATATTTTTTACATTGCAAAAATATTAAAATATGGGATTACAATCTCTCAATGTACAGCCAGAGGTGTTATTTTTAGGCACGTTTGCAAAATTGCGAAAAACGACTATTAACTTCACCATGTCTGTCTGTATGTCCGTCCGTCCGTCCGTCAGTCTGTCTGTCTGTCCGCATGGAACAAGTAGGCTTCCAGTGGGCGGATTTTCATGAAATTTGATATTTGACTAGTGTTCAAAATCTGTCGAGAAATCTTATGTTTATTGGACCGTGCATCATTGTGATAGTTGAAGAATAAAAGACCAACTTGATGTCATTTGCTATTTTGTTTCACTTCTTATGTGCTCAACATGTTTCGGACATTAATATATCCATCGTCAGGAGCTTGCGACTATTCTGTTGAAATACCACATTGGTCGTATTTTTCGAACCAAGAAAAATACGACCAATGTGGTAATTCAACAGAATAGTTGCAAGCTCCTGAAGATGGATATATTAATGTCCGAAACATGTTGAGCACATAAGAAGTTAAATAAAATAGCAAGTGACATCAAGTTGGTCTTTTATTCTTCAAATTCATCTGTCGAGAAAATTCAAGACTCATAAATATTGGACAAGAATTAGGTGTATTTTACATACAGACCAACACACATGTATGATCAAATCTCGCTCAGATCTTCTTAGAATGAGAAATGTTCCGGACAAAAGTTGTAGAGAAAATCAAAACACACATTTTAGCTTCAATAACTTTTTTTTCTAGAATCGTGCCGTTTATAAGAAAATGTCGAAAAATACTGTAGTGGCAGGCAGCACAGATGACAATATGGCGCATGCGCATTGCATGCTGGATACCTGACGCTACAAACACACTCTCATAATATGTAATACTTATTGATTTTCCACTGCAACAATCGCTGCACGAAAGCGTCTCACGTACATTGCCTCCTTTGTTAGCGTTATATTGTTCATGAGGACAGCTAGGTAAGCGAAATATATGCAGTTCTATGTGACTGTAAAACTATTTCATATATTCTGAAAGTGATACAAACGAATGAACATTAACTTTAAGCGTAACAAGATGTCAGAGTAATCTATACGACGTAATCATACGTGTAAATACTTCAGTGTTTGTTTCTTGAATAGCACTATCATGCTTCATAGAATTAGGAGTGTTTGGTGTTAAACCTGGAGGTATATATGTTAACCAATATGATTTCAGTGGTTAAAAGCGTATGCAGACTTAATCTATAAGGGAAGCCCACACGAAGCTATAGGTATCAATTACGCGTTAAATTAGAGCTGAGTGGTACATGAAAAAGCAATTTTACATTTCAGTACGGTTTATTAAAAGACCAGATAAAAGAACAGCACATGAAAATTTCCTGGCTCTTAAATAATTCGCATATCAATGTGCAACAGAACGAGACATGTTACTGTGCTAAGTTACTTTTGGTTTACTATAGGCTAGTTCTTTAAATTTGACATTCATATGTCCGCGCATCGCTAATTTATTCTCAGAGTACAACCAACAAGATAGGATTTTTCTTAATTTATTTATTTCTATAAAACGCTCTACATGTTTCAGACGGGTTTTCCATCCATCATCAGGAGCTCAAAACTGTGCATACAGCGTCAGGTATTTGTCAGACCGTTACTGCTACCTGCTGCTAGTCTGAACGGAATGTTCGAACGGGATGTTCCCGTTCGAACATTCCGTTCAGACTAGGAGCAGGTAGTAGTAACGGTCTGACAAATACCTGACGCTGTATGCACAGTTTTGAGCTCTTGATGATGGATGGAAAAACCGTCTGAAACATGTAGAGCGTTTTATAGAAATAGATAAATTAAGAAAAATCCTATCTTGTTGGTTGTAATCTGAGAATATACCGTCAGTTCAGCGTCTTAGTTTTTCAATCAAGAAATATATGGCTGAACCTGTCTTAAACGAAACACAAGCATACGCAAACCTATCTTTCGCGGAAAAGGTTTACAGTCCCGTAGATCAGGAACACCGAGGATCGAAGAAGTACCCGTAAAAACGGAACATTCTTAGCATGAGAAAAAAAATCGGTACCTTGGTTTCCGTTATAGGCAATTGTCACTGTATTACGTTTTAATGTATGTGTTTTGGGAAGGCTTTTCATGACACTGCTCCTGTTTCAGTACACGATGACTGTAACGCTTGGCACAGGCTCCATAGTACCATCCTGACACTGTCGGTTCTGTGTTACACTATCAGTTCAAGTCCCATGCTACTTCGGACGAGCTGTACAAGCACAAACGTAGGTTCTGGAGTCCCACCCGAGTGGAATACACATTAATCATGACAAGCTGTAAAGCGTACTTCAGCAATGCTAATCCTAGCAAATATGGAAACATTCTCTTATCCATCACAAGGACGACATTTAACAAAACTATATTGGAGAGTTCTGTGTTGCAGCTGACATTTTTATAAAGATTTACTTGCAGATATATTTCTAACTTTTTTTTCAGAAACCCATTTTTAATTAAATTAGAAAGGCAAATAATTATCTTGAGAAAAAAAGTAGTTGGTTTAAGTGCAAATCACCTCAAAAAAAAGTCAGCAAACACACAGAAATGTCAATATATGTGCTACATTTCACATAGATCTTTTAATTACTTGCAAATTTAGATATAAATTTCGTAAAATGCACTTTAATAAGGTAGAGCTTATACTTTCTCTTGAGCCACCATTCTGCAATTAGAAATTTCACCCGGTCTACTGTCATCCTTGTCTGTTCAGCCTATGTTACGCTTATTTTAACAAGCTTAGGTTTCGGGATCATCGAAGATTTGCTCATGCACAAGAGTCTAACGACAGATCCTCTAAAGTCCGAAACTCTCAACCACATAAAAATATACTGCCTATTTCAGACAGAAGAAACTTCGCCTCTACTCGGAAGACGATCAAACACAGCACCTTATTTCACTTCAACATTGCACACACGCAGTGCAGTTCTCTTCAAAATAAATACAACTATTTTGGTATAGTAACATAATATTATCTTTGTGCTGCCGCCAGAGTGTGTTGCACCCTGCGTGTGGTGTTTTACTTGATAGCAGGCTAGTGTCCGTGCTTTTAACGCAATCTGCTGCTCTGTGTTTTTCTGCCCATCGCGTGCTGGTGGTTACAGCGGGTTCTGTTATCTCTCTGCGGTGTGGCGCTCCTCAATCGATACGTTACTTTGCGATGGGCGATTTTGTAAGAAACGGCTGTAGTGACTCGGTCACGTCACTTTTATCTTCTCCATTGTGTGTTGTTAGCGGGCAGGGCGATTGGCTGTAGAACCTCGCAACTTCTTGTAGAATGGACGAACACGTTTTCGGTTTACTTGGTAAGCAAGGGAGAGGAAAATTTGTTACCCTATATACTAATAGTAAAAAAAAGACAAACAAAAGGCTGTGATGTGTGGGAAGTAAATAAATTCAGGGGTAACGGAACGAAATGAGGATGAAATTGATGATTTATTCTGGAATATGCTCTTTTTTCAAATGAAGCCAAATAGGTGCACACTAATTGTTAGTATATTTATTTAAACTTCTCTACATGTTTCGGGCAACTATGTGCCCATTATCAGGAGAACTTGCTGTATCTATGCGACACTGGTATTTTTCACTCTGTATGGGTGGCTGTCTGGTCTGCTGCAGCAGACCAGACAGCCACTCATACAGAGTGAAAAATACCAGTGTCGCATAGATACAGCAAGTTCTCCTGATTATGGGCACACAGTTGCCCGAAACATGTAGAGAAGTTGAAATAAATATACTAAGAAGTAGTGTGCACCTAGTTGGCTTCATTTGAAACAGACTGTACAGGGATGCACGGTCAACAAAACATAAAAAACGCGGTTTATTGTGACAATCTTGGGGATCACAAACGCACTGTCAAAGGCAAAATGCAAAGTTCTTGCTGCACATCGTGATGGTACATACTATTACTACTACATTTTAAAGGGTTAACATTTGTCAGCAACTCAAGATATATCGGCCTATACAGCCACCTATACAGAGTGAAAAATACAAGTGTCGCACAGATACAGTAAGTTCTCCTGATGATGGGCGCATAGTTGCCCGAAACATGTAGAGAAGTTGAAATAAATATACTAAGAAGTAGTGTACACCTAGTTGGCTTCTTCTGAAAAAGATTACACAAGGAAGCACGGTAAAAAAAAAGAAAAAAAATTTCGAATATGCTCTTCGGAGGTTTTATTGATAGCTGTAAAATTAGGTTCATGACTTAGCGGAATATTCACGTACCGTTGTTACGTTTTTGAAATTAATAATCAGTTTACCCTAATAGCACCCATTTCAGTTAGTAACAAGTACGACACTATCGTAACAAATATGCGCAGGACACAACAATTTGCTTTAAGAAGATCAGATCTGCGATCTGCTGCTATTTTATGCGGTGCAGATTGGTAGTTCGTTACCGACGTTTCGGGATAGCTTATCGGTCCCCTATTCAAGGGTCAAGCAGTCCAAGAAAAATGACGGGAACACTTAGGTACACAGTTGTATTGGGAATGGTGTGGGCAGTGATTGGTTCTCTGCCGACGGGTAACACTTCTGTAATGGACAGTATGTGCGTTAAGCCATTCCGCAGTTAAGAAAACATGTAGATTAATTTCATAAACCTTAAAAAAGGAAAACAATGTTATATCACATATATATCATGTTCCTGAAGGGTTAGGCGTGTTTCCTTTTCCTTGATCCTCAAGATGAAGTTGGTCCCTCCATCTCTTCCTCGGTCGTCCTATGTTCCTTCGTCCTTTTGGTTTATATTGTAGTGTTTGTTTTTGTAGTCTGTTTGTGTCCATCCTCTGTACATGTTGTAGCCACTTTTTCTGGTACTGTTTTATTTCCTTTGCTATGTTCTGTGCTCCCGTTTTTTTTGCCTAATACATTGATTCTTTTCTTTATCTAGTGTTGTTATTCCAAATAAGTGTCTCCAAAATTTCATCTGTGCTGCGTCTAAACGTTGTTCCTCTCTTTTCTTCAGTACCCAAGCTTCATTTCCAAATTTCAACGCTGCTTTAGATGTAATGTTGTGGATTCTTAACTTTGTTTCTTTGTTCATTTGTTTTCCAAAATGTCTCCGTATAGCTCCGTTGGAAAACAACGTTAAAAGATATAAAGAAGACTAAAGCACTCGTGTTTTGACCTTAAATAGGACATCACGCTTCTACGTGAGGAAAATAAATTCAGCGCAGGTCAGGGAAGCGGGAGCAGTAGAACAATTAATTCTTCTGCCTTCCCTCAACGTTGCAACACTGACTTGCTAAATTCAATCAGATTTCAGCCACTGACTTCAGAGTTGTGAAAAGACACATACTGAGAGATAAGCAGAACAAACAGTGTCATTTCCAGGATCGTTTAAATTTATGTCATTAACCACCTTCTGGTATTTCCGGATTGTATTTAAGTTCATCGCCTTAGTCTTCCGCCCAGTACTTTCGTCTTATGCAAGTGATAAAACGCAGCTCTGTAATCGGTGTCTATATCTGCATATCGTGACTTGAGGACGTTTCAAGACGTATCAGTGAGAGAACAAGAACAGTAAAATCGCCCTTTCTGGGGAGCTGTTTTAACACAGTGTAATATGCAAATAACGGCGTTTGAGTTTCCCAGGATGTTCCGATAAATACACACACACACACACACACACACACACACACGATTTCACTGGGAAAGACAGAATAACATCGACAATTCTGCGCAAAACAGGCGTTCGCCTTAACTGCCCTTCTGCCTCAAAACTCATAGAGTTGTGAATATATGTTAGAATGGAAGATTTAGTAATTTTCTAAATTTTATTTCGTTGTAGCCCGTTAGTTACGTATGTTCAGCGCACTGGTATAGTTAAATCACATGCCTAAGCTACTTATGTCGACGTGCTCGCCCGACACTGACGTCGTTATTCACATGGAGATTTGCTGACAAAACCTAGTGGTACAGCACATCGAAAGATTTCAATAAAAATATACGTATATCGGCTGAATATTAATATGCACTACGCAGACTTCAAGGATCGCGGTAGCACAGTGGTTAAGGTGCTGTGCTACAAATCGGAAGGTCGCTGGTTCGATTCCAGATGGTGTCATTGGAATTTTTCATTGTCATAATCCTTCCGATCGCACTATGGCCCAGGGATCGACTCAGCCTCTAACAGAAATGAGTACCAGGAGTATTTCCTGAGGGTAAAAGCGGCCGGTGCGTAGGGCTGACAACCTTACCACCATCATGGGCCATTGTCACGTCATCTGGAAACCTTAACTTCCTGGAACCCTCTGGGCACCTCAGGCCTGTAATGGGACTGATTTACCTTTTTCACTACGTAGAGTTCTAGACCGAAACGTGTTTACAAAATCATACGTATGTCTCCTAACGCATGAAAGTTATGCAATAAATTTTCCCCCGTTCAATAGGGCTTTTTTACTGCAAATGTTGACCCCGGGCCATTGGCCGTACGAAGAGTTTCATATCGGTTTTCAATTTTCTAGACGCTTTCGCAAAGCTGCGAATGGCTTTGTCATGTCTGTCTGTCGGTCTGCCCGTCTGTCCGTGTGCCCGTCCGTTCGCATGGAACAACTAGGCTCCCACTGGACGGATTTTCATGAAATTTGGAATTTGAGAATTTCTCGAAAATCTGTCCACACAAATCCAGTTTCATTAAAATCGGACAAGAATAACGGTTACTTTACGCGAAGACTAAAGTACATTTTTGATCATATCTCGCTCAGTTCTTCATAAAATTAGAAATGGTTCAGCCAACAGTTGTAGGGAAAATCAAAACAAACCTTTTATGTTCATTATTTTCTTAATCGTGCTGTCTTTATATAATGTGGAAAAATACTGTAGAGCCGGATAGGCTATAGATGACAATATGGCGCATGCGCTTTGCATGCTGGATACTTATAGCTACAAACACAAACTCAGAATATGTTAGACATTTCTTTCCATTGCAACAATGATTGCACAAACGCGCCTCTGTGTTAATTTATGGGCACATCTGTTAAGTTAAATCTGCTTCAAGGTGTATCATACAGGGTGATTCAAAAACATCCATACATGGGGAAAATTGTCTCTTTCTTAAAAAAAAGTGCTCTATGTGGATATCATTACACTGGCAGAACATACGGACGCGTCTGTCCCACTCATGGCGAACTCGCTTAACACATTTGGTGTTATGGGCGTACATGCATCTCTAATGCGTTCTTTTGGGTGGTCCATATTTTGTACTTCCACCTGGTACACCATGACCTTCAAATACTCTCTCAATTAAAAATTAAGTGGGGTGAGGTCTGGAGACTTGCGAGGCCACTCTATGGAACCACGGCGACCAATCCGGTGACCTGTAAACTACTGATCTAAACAACGGCGCGCGCAGATACAATACCGTATGTCTGGAGATTTATGAATAACCCCGTATGTAATGTACTGTACGTATATATATATATATATATATATATATATACACACACACAATACATACATACATTATATATATATATTCACTCTATTTTGCGATATGTGTTACTTTAAATATGATGCATCTTGAAGCTGACTTAAGAAATTAAAAACCGATGTGACAACTCTTAGCCCGGCCAATGGCCCAGGTTCAACACCTACCGTAAAAATGGCCATTCAAACGGGGGAGACTTTATGACGTAAGTTTGTTGCTTATGCGCGCGCGCGCGCACACACACACACACACACACACACACACACACATACACACAAAGAAATTTTGCTCCATTTGTATTCCCTTGTACACAACTTCCCTAAAATGGCTATGTAGAGGCCTAAGCGTGTAATAGGGACATCACAAACGGCAAATGATTATTCATAACTGATTTTTCAAATCGAATAATTAAACATGATTTGCGCATCTTTATTTTCCCGTCATGTGTAACTGCACGTTGACAACTATTGCAGGGTTTTATTTTTAACATAATCATTTCCAATGGCTCCAAAATTCCGACCATCCGCACATGGACATTACCTCTGTGTGCAGTGATTTCCTGTGACATGCTGTCACATATTTCATATTCCATTGATTTCTATGACTCATGAAAACCCGATTTACAATAACCTTTCAATTACCTATCAAACGACAGATGACAATGTTTACACGACGAATAAGGTAAACAAAATGACGGCCATAAAACACGCCCTATTTGTGCTTGACAAATTACTCTTTTGATCTTAATACATATAGGCAATATTTTGTCCGACAAATATCTCTAGACACTTCCAAAAGGCATGCTTATCTGATAAACCTTCAACGTACAATACACGTTTTTGTTATAAGGCACAATCGTCTTAAGACCTTCTGTAAATACAGTATTAAAAATATAATACTGAATACAATATCACATGAACCAAAACGCGTGGACTCCGACTGATATCAAATTGTACGCGCAGGAGACACTGTGCTACTGGATGTCATATGAAAAGGTCCGAGAGAAATACTGATGCAATTTGTCAAATAAAATACTATCAATGTGCATTACGACATGCACGTTGTAGGCTTATCACAGCATACAATTTTAATAAGCTAAGGCAAATGGAGAACTTTACACAGCTGAAATAGTGGCCTATACGCTACATTTTCAACGTAGAAGCCGGGGTTTAACTATCATCTGACAGCCAATAAGATGCGAAATAGGGCCGAGCAACCTATGCGTTATCTTAAAGCTACATTCTTCGCTAGAGACGTGGCTGCAAATTCCGCCCGGCTGGTCAAAGATCAAAAACGTTTATCCAGTAGTTGCGTAAAGAGAAAAACCAACTTGATGTCACTTATTATATTATTTAATACTCATTCATTGCTCAACATGTTTCGGCCGTTAATA
>Ga0123357_10004436_pt1 | contig 16475 bp, 13 predicted proteins | sample TergutEmb28metaG_FD_89873 | JGI IMG/M metagenome (GOLD analysis project Ga0123357, IMG submission 89873) | Embiratermes neotenicus P4 segment gut microbial communities from Petit-Saut dam, French Guiana - Emb289 P4 | ecosystem: Host-associated > Arthropoda: Insects > Digestive system > Gut ... | reverse complement strand
GGCCCGAAACATGTTGAGCAACCTATAAAGGAGAAATAAACATAATACTAAAAGTGACATCTAGTTGGTCTCTTTATCCACATTGAACTACGATGCACGGTCAACCATACATCAAAATTCATAGGTGTTGTTCTCTCCATCTTCTCCTAGGTCTTCCTGCATTCTATCTGCCAGTTGGTATGTATTCGTTCACAAAATTGAGAATGTATGTCTCGTTCATTCTTAATGCATGTTATGTCCACTTACGTCTGTAATCCAAAGTAGCGTCGTTTAATTGGTACATTTTTAGTTGTCTAATTTATTCGTTTGTTTCATTACCAGGTAATTTATATCTCAAAACTGATCTCAAAATTTCATCTCGTCTGTCTCTGTTCTTCTACCACGTTTCTATAGCACGGTCCTGTTCTCACACCCACGTAAAAGTGTTGGTACTGCCATTATCTCGTATAATTCAAAATTATTTCCTTATTGTTTGTTTTAAATGTGCACCGAATCTACTGCAGCACATACAACTTTGTTACTTTGTTGTCAAACAATACTTTGCCTTTATGCTCATTGGCTGGTCTTTTTGTTGAACAATATTCTGTATCGGCTGAGGGTCCTGTTCTGTTAACGACCCAAATGCCTGTGGATGATCTGAGAAGGCCGCATTTAAAAGCATTTGCAAGTAAATTTCTTGTTGCCAGTATTGTTAATACACTTATTTCAGTGCTCTGGGTGAACGTTTTGAATTTTTTACTTAATTTACGGCCCAAGTATTCGAACGACTTTTACTCCACAGACTAGACGAAACGATACATATAGACGGCCTACTCCCTATACACCAATTTGGATTTCTAAATAACCATTCCACAATCCAACCGTGCCATAGGCTCGTCAACAAAATCAAAGAAAGCATCGAAGGAAAGAAAATGTGCACCTCAATACTCCTCGATATACACAAAGCTTTTGACAAAGTATGGCATAGGGGACTTCTATATAAACTAAAACTCCGTTTTCCTGACCACCTCTACCTCCTCCTAAAATCCTACCTAAGCGAAAGCTACTTTCAAGTTAAAATCGATGACGAACTGTCTGATTATCACCCCATTAGAGCAGGAGTGCCACAAGGCAGCGTCCTGGGAGCGCTCTTCTGCTTGTTATATACTGTCGATTTCCCAACAACACAGGACACGTTCATGGCGACATTCGCAGAAGACACCGCAATACTATCATCAGATCCTGACCCCGTATGCGCAACTGAAAAACTCCAGCACCATCTCAACCTACTCCAAAACTGGCTGGAACGTGGAGAATTAAAGTAAATCCAAACAAGCCCGCACAGGTAACATTCACCAAACGACGAGACATCTGTCTGCCAGTAAATCTTCACAATACTCACAAACCCGTCAAAAAAGAAGTAAAATGCCTAGGATTTCAACTAGAAGGAAAACTAACGCGGAAGACGCATATAAAAGCCAAACGATGCCAACTGGAACTCAAGCTCAAAAACATGAGCTGGCTAATAAACACACGTTCAGAGCTATCTCTAGACAGCAAAATAGCCGAATACTGCGACCCATCTAGACATACGGGATAGAGCTATGGGGATGCAGCAAGCCATCCAACACCAAGATTCTCCAAACATTTCAATCAAAAATGCCCAGAATGATCAGTAGTACCCCCTGGCACGTCTCTAACCAAACCTTGCACAACGACTTCGAAATCCCGTACATAACGGAAATGATTAGAATCAACACCAACAAATACAAAAAATGCAGCACTGTGCACAGTAATCAACTGATTAGAACCCTCTTCAACCCCTCAAACGACAGACGACTCAATCGGTCATGGCCGGAAGACTTAGCCCAATAGCAAAGCTCCAGTGAACCATCGATGGATGGTGCCTGCTTCGCGGTCTTTTCTTACCTCAACTTTACTAATTACCTATCTATGTTGAGTAGAACGTAATTTGCAATATACAATAAAAAAAATTTACGGCCATTTTGTGGAGACCTGCTCTGTTAATGTTGGAGAGGCAGAGGAGTACCGCGTGTGTCGTCTTGTTCAGTGTTTTGACAACTGCAAAGGAAGTTCTTTATGTCGTTTTAATATTGTGAATTTTATTTTCTTCTTTTTTGTTACGACCATATGCATTCTAGTGCTTCAGTTTGTATTTACACTTTATGCTGTGGTCTCTCTCTAACAAACCGTCTCTCTCACCCCTATTCTTTTGCGTCGCAAATTATTTTCAGACAACGCCCGTCAATCTGCGGGTGCAAAAAAACTAACCAAAAGCAACAATCCACACGTCTTCTCTATAAATTTCAGTGCAAGTTTATTTAAATAAACCCTCTAATGTAGCAAGTTACATTAAGTCAACAAGAGCAACGCTTGTGAATTACCAGTTTAGAAGCATGTGGACGAAAGGGCAGTGGTCGTCTTTGCAGTACTGTGCCATAACTCACCTCTACGTTCATCATCCCATTGTACAGTTACACTTAAACAGTAACAATAAAAGTGAAACACAACTTGCGTAATTTAAAAACCCAGCTTAATATTTCGGTTTGCATATAAGTAGTTTAAAGTTTCCAAATACGACGTGTATGGGTTTGACTTTATTACTTGATACATTTTATGTATTGAAACACTACATTCATATACACTCTTACGGTGGCTTACATAATGATCCGAAATGTGTGGCTGATTTTTTAAACATACAAGTTTGCTCGACAGTTATTGTTATTGTCCCCCATGCAATTATTTAGAGGTACTCAGGAAACCTCAAGAAGTGACAAGGGTCGAAATCTCGACCACCACCAAAAGGAATCTGACAAGTCCAAAACTGCTCTCGTCAAACTCCAGCGAGAAGAACGTTCTGTCAAGGCTGCTTGTAATACTGTTAGATTAAATCTTGTATTTTTAATACCCTGTAATTTATTTATCTAACAACATTCCTGGAAAGACGTACAAGCTGAGTCATATGAACTTAACCGTACACTCGATGACAACCGGGGTTAACTAGCGCCTCATTTAACATCAGCACTTTTAAACATCAAATTATAACACGGTAATGAGTGCATGGGCCAGCTTACACGTATAGCTGGGTAATATAGAGTTATTCTTTGTCTAAAAATTTCTCGAATCAGGCTTTGTGTATCAACATTTGGCACTACAACAACTTTAGTGGTTCTCTGCGCCCCGCAATTCTTTGTCCCCCAGGAAAGATAAACCAAATACTCTAAGTACAGGAAGTTGGGCGGGCGTTAGTATAGGTGGCATCACAGTAGCAAAGAGGAGGATCAGTACCGCGGTAATCGAGCCCCCAGGTATCCGGTCGTTCAAACCCTAGCTTAGTGGCTATTGAGACTGAGTCACCAACACTACATTTTGGGATTAGTACTACAATTTTATATATTTAGTTTTGTTTTTAAAGACTTGAATATCACCATCATCACCATCATCATCATCATCGTCTTCGTCATCATCATCCGTCACAAGTTAGGCCTTGTAGACCAATTTCGGCCTCATCTAATAGTCTTTTCCAAGGTCTTCCAAGTCGTCTTCGTCCATTTGGTCCACAATTCAGCATTATTTTTGGCAGCCTGTTGTTGTCCATTCTTTTTTACATGTCATAGCCAATTTGATTTGTAGCTTGTTAGTTTCCTGTCAACTGGCTCTACTTTCAACTCTTCAAAATTTATTCTTTCTCTTTGGGTCAAAAAGGGTGTAGCCGACTGTTCATCCGAAAACTTTCATCCCGATTGAGGTCAATTGTTTTTATCCCTTTTTCTAAGGGTCCAAATTTCGCTTCCATATCAACGAATGGGACAGCCAGTGCTTTATATACGTTTATTCTTGAAAGTTTCTCCACCAAAGCTGCTTTAAAAATGTTGTTTATAATTCTCAGGATTTTATAAAATATTGCTGGTTTATATTAGGATATAATTATATAAAAGGGAACGGAGAAACCGGACTAATAGGGCTATGCTTCATTTCCTACATGATCCCCGCCAGACGACCAGATGCTGTGCTCGCATCTTCCAAGTGTAAACTTGATGCATCTCAGAAGCAGTAGTCTACTACATCACATCAAGCTCCAAACTGTTTACCTGCAAGTTATTAAGTATATTCGTACCTTTCACTTTAACTGTCTCTTAAATAGTACTCAAACTCAATTACTACCTTGCAGTCTATATACAGTGTTTCTATGGCAGAAGTCCATGGTTTAATTATTAATAGTGTTAGGAAAGTGCGTGCTGTTGATTCTGAGAATCAAGCGAAACACATAAATACACTGTGCAGGAAATACATAGATTTGGGTATGAAATGATTAGAACGTATCGTATACGTTGAGCTTTATGCTGTTAAGTAAGAATTAGCAGCTTCTCTCTAATGTTTAAATCAAGAATCTCATTACGTAACACTTAATCGTCACTGGATTTAGGACCGACGCTTATGGATATGAAAGAACAGCAATATTTTAATGAAATTCAATTTTATTGTAGGCTGAATGAGAGCTACTTTCATGCATGCCTCCTTAGTGTGCAAAGATTTGTTCTTAAGACATCCACTGCAAAATTCATGTACCCGATTTATTCGGTACGTCTTCAATTCCTAACAGATTTCTTTTCCATTTTGCAACGCTCTATGTTAGCTTATACGTAGCTTATGTTTTATTTCCGCTAAGTCTGAATGTATTATTTTTATGCATAGCTAAGTGAAAGCATAAGGATTACGTTTTCAAAATATCTCCTTTTCAGATTTTGTGCTAATAGGCAATCCTCTGACAGTATTGTATTTGCTTCGCCTTCCCGTTCCTTCACTGCAGAGTTTTGCATGTTTCTCAGATTACATAATGTAGACGATGGGACAATTCTGTAAAATACAGTACAGTGAAAAATATTGTGTGTCAGTCTAACTCCATAATTTTACTTGAGTTTCTGTTCTAATTATTTTTGGTTTGTTAAACTTCCAAAACCTCAGCACTGAAGTTTCAGGTAATTGTAAGTAATTAATTAGAAATTATCCGGGAATTGTTGGAAATAACCTTAGACTGTGGTGCAGTTACAAATATTTGGAGGGACTGAGTAATCCCTCAAAACCACTTCAGCCAAAAAAAGCTTATGTGATTGGTCTTCAGCCCATCCGATCCAGGTTCGATCCCGACAGCCGGCTCCGTTGATATATACGTAGAAGGTCGTATTTACAACTAACATAGAAATATTTAAAAAAATATTTACCTAGGCAAGTCGAAGTCCTCTCTGCTCACTCCGCGATTTCTCTTCAGGCCACAAGGAAGAGCGACACGCTGTTGTGGGTGTACAGTTTGTGACAGATGTGCTGCGATTGTGTGACGGAGATGGATGTCGGCTGGCCAGTAGAATTCATTACGTATGCGAGGCGAGACACATATTAGCCAGATTGATTTAATGCTGGGATCAGGCAATAGCAGTCTGAGCTGAAAATTTGGCAGTGCGTTGTTGACTAAGAAGTACGTTATACATGTGAATTATTCGGCAGTATCGAGGCAATATCAGATGGTGTATTTGGTGTGTGTTTTGATGTACGATATTTTGTGCAATATTTTTGTGTTATTTATGTGTCTTGATGTATTTGATGCAGTGCTCTTGTCATGCAGACAGAAAACAGCCTGTTGTGTGGGCTATAACGAGATCAGCAGAAAAACATCACCAAAACCGACATGACGAACTTTCCCAAGATGTATCTTCCAACCCCACCGTATGAGAAGAAAGAGGGTCAGGCACCAGTGAGATTGTCAGTGAGAAGTAGTGAGCTGGTTCTCTGCGGGGCACATGAAAAAGGGCGAGTACAATTTGCACTGGACGTTTCGGGATGCTCTTAGAAATAAGGTAAGCTGAAAAAAGTTCTGTAAGTAATACTTCAACTATTTTTTGGCTGTTGGGAACTGAATACATTTTAAGGGAAAATAAATAAGCCAATAAATGCATAGTTATGGTTAGTATTGGCGTTTATTAATGTACTTTATTTCAAACATATTTTAGTTAATGCTTGGTTATATATTTCTTATGTGTGTGTTACACAGAGCTGCCATCTTGCAAGCATAAAGTGTGAGAGCTGATATTCATTTGTACCTGATTCCTGAATCTTGAGCTCTCGTTATTTGACGGTGTTTATACGTGTTAAGGACATTTCTGTCATTCTTGTTGGCCCTTGCACAAGACTGACACAGGTAGCGCGTGTTACGGGGCGGCAGGGCGAAGGAAATATTTTGGCCTAAGGGACAGGAAGTAAGGGAAAATTGGAGGAAATTTTACATAATTAGGAAGCATATAATCTGCATTCGTGAATAGGTATCATTAAAGTGGTTGGAATATATATCATGAATGGACTGTAGAAGAAAGACTCCGTAGTTTTGATGGAAAACCCTAAAGGAAAGGGATCACCTGGAAGACCTAGGTATAACTCGTTAGAATAGGCCTATGTTAAAATGGATCATACGGCAGCATGTTAGGCTGTGGAGTGGGTTCAAGTCTATGAGGATAGTTAACCCTGGGGGAAAGGGAGGTGTTCTGTAACACACTAATGAACCTTCGGATTCAATATAATGCCGGAATTGTCTTGACAATTCCCTAATTTCTCCAGACGGTATCTTAGTCCTTTGTGTAGCATTTCAATTTATGTTTTATTGACAGTCACCTAAAAAGTATGTAATTTCTGTTCTTTTATTTTGGAAGAAGAATTCCATCTCCATAACAAAGATCAGTTAGTTAGTATTCCACAGGGCCTGAAATGTAGTCTCTTGCTATTACGACAATACACTCAATACAATCGATACACTCAACAAGTAAAATATCAAAATGTTAATGTTAAATTTAGTACATCATCATCCCCATCATCATCATCATCATCATCATCCTCATCGTCCGCAACCAGTTAGGTCTTGATAGACCTGTATCGGCCTCGTCTAATAGACTCTTCAGAAGTCTTTCAAGTCGTTTTCTTTCACTTAGCCTATAAATCAGCGCCAGTACCTCCGTGTGTAAAGTGCTAAACTTTCAGCAGAAGTGGATTTCGTTGAAACAAAATCGGCCACAATTCAAATATCTATTATGCCCGTAACTCAGTAAAAATACATTTTCTCTTTCTTAAAATGTGTGTGCCAAGATGATGAAGAAATCATCTGCTTATACGGAATCCGATGAAGTTTTCATTGTAAGATCCTGCATCCTGGTATTAACCACCGTCAAACTATACTTTTTGTGTGCATTTTCATTTTAATTCTCCAGCTTTCGCCTAATTCTCGCAAGCGGCATATTGTCTTGGGATTTTTCAACAGGCAAGATTCATTTGCAAATAAGATAGGCGCTGAAAACATGTATGGTAGAAAGAAGAATGAATCTGCAATATAAACTGTGTTCAGACCAAAAGTTGATTTTTGAAAAGCTATCGTCTAAACAGAGAGAGAAGGAAGAGTGGAGTGAACAGAGAGAAGAGGCAGTTTCATATTCCACCAGTGTATCGAACCAAGCTCTTTCAGTCCCTACCAAGGCTGAATAATTTACAGTTTGCGATGTAGCGAAGGAGCTCCTGCTAGCTTACTAACTTAATGGAAGTCTACATTAAGATGCGAGGGAAAGTTTGAAGCCGCGGGATCCTAATATTAAAATTTAATTGTGTAACCGCAGCCACGTACATTGTTTTGGCCGTCGGTGCGTGAGCCAGAGTGGCGGATCATACTAACAACCCTCACACTGCAGTCCCCAGTGCGGTATTATGCTGACATTGTGCCTTCTTAAGGACGTGTTTTCGGGTTAGACAGCAAGTATTAGCAATAACTGCCCGATTTTCATTCATTTAGTGGTTTGTATTCATATCGACAGTGGATTAAACGGCTATTTATTTTCACTTAAAAGCAAGGAGACTTGAACTGATTAAGTATAAAGAAGCCGTGCAGATTTTTTTCACTTTTTTATATATTACAAAGCAGTTTAAAAATTGCTGTTCAACACAGCTGAGTGTTGTATTATATAGGCATATGGCTACATGTTGCTATCACTAGTGGTCATCCTCAGGCCGTTAAAATAAACGAAACTAAAGGTAAATATGTAGCACCAACCATGAGACACGCCGCAATTGGCGCTATTATTAAAATTTCAGTTTTATATATTTTAACGGCCTGAGGATGACCATATGTGGTATAAACATGTACCCATATGCCTAGATAATACGTACATTAACAAGACAGGCGATGTGCATATAAATGTAATATTGAAGCACGAGCGCGAAAACCTTGTTGTAGTGAAAAAGCAAGAAGTATTACATATTCTGAGTATATGTCTGTAGCTTCATTTATCCAGCATGCAAGACGCATGTGCCATATTATATAGTCATCTGCGACCTGTCTGGCTGTCCATATTTTTCCACGTTATCTCATAAAGGCATGACTTTCAGGAAAACGTTATTCAACATAAATATGTGTTTTGGTTTTCCCTAAAAATTTTGTCTGAAGAAATTATCATTATAATAAGAACTGAGCGAGATATGATCATAAACGTCCATAGGCCTCCATGCAAAATGCCCATTATTCTCGTAAAATGTTCATGAAAGTTGAATTTTGTCGACAGATCTTAGAAATATATTCAAATATAAAATTTCATGAAAATCTGTCTAGTGGCAACAGAGTTGTTCCATGCGTTTGGGCAGACGGACAGATATGACACAACTATTATCCGCTTTTCGCAATTTTGCGAACGTTCCTAAAATTGTACAATTTTAATACTGACAATTTAGGCCCAATTCCGTTTACAATTTTGTACTAATAAATCACTCAGATTTTCATTTACAGGTAATATGCTATGGCCTTTGATTATAAGCCCAGAAAGACACTGCAGATTTATACAAGAAAAACATTGCATATTTGATGATTGTGAGAAATACTAAACTTGTGTCAAACCACGTTCATGTGTCGGAAATTTACACTGGAGAATAGTTTTTAACACACAGAAACAATCACATGCACATGTGTATTTAATACGAGATATCTACAATACACACGCTGCCGATTAACGCTGTTTTTTGTGTTGACAAATCTGTTCGTGGCTTTCGCAGATGTCAGTATCTCAGGTTATATGGCGTTCAGCGATGAGGCGACGAAAGAATAGTACGGTAGAAAAGACAACGAAGGAAGCGATCCTAGCCCAATTTGAGATTTAATTATTTTCCTGGGTGTATTGAGAAATACAAGACAAACATCACTTAAAATAGGCAATATTGCAGTATTATGACTTGAGCTAACTTAGTCAATTTAAATGCAGTTCTGAATCCTTTCTGGTTGTTATTGCGTATTTACCATTTCACTTGAATTTCTTGGAATGCGCATACACATTCAGGCATTTTTGGAGCGTTTCCAAAATTGTGAAAACTGCCTATTAGCGTCGTTGTGTCTGTCCATCCGTCTGCATGGAACAAGTCGGTTCCCACTGCACGGAATTTTAAGAAATTCGATATTTGAAGATTTTTTCGAAATTCTGTCGATAAAATACTTTTGATCAAAATCTGAGAATAATAACTTATATCTACATGAAGATGTGTGTACATTCGTGATAACATTTCGCTCGGCTCTTTTTAGAAAGTGCAAATTTTCAGCTAAAATTGTACAGAAAATTAAACCCTATGTTTTATATTCAAGAACTCTTTCCCAAAAATCCTGCCGTTTATGAGATAATGTGAAAAAAATACTGTAAAGCCAGAAAAGCCACAGAAGAAAATCGAGCATGCGCATTGCATGCTGGATACTGAAGGCTACAAACACACTCAGAATATGCAATATTCATTGCCTTTCAACTGCAACAATGGTTACAGCAAAGCAGCTCAATTTCAAGTTATACAAACAGTATATTGGCTGTCTTTTTCCTATTTCATTCTTCTCCTACCATTTATTGCGAATGACTTTTATGAACCATTTATTGAGTTTCAGCGGCATTCGAAGACATGTAAATTATGTAAATTTTTTAAATATTTGTATTTTGCTAGATACAAACTTACGGGATTTTTTGAGGTATGTAATTTGGAAGCTTGATTACATCTCTGTAACAGTAAGCCTAGTCTGAGAGTCTGACGGATGGGTACTTGTGAATTATGTGCACAAATTCAAAAAGACCTATTTGTGCTTGAACAGAATAGTAGCGGTTACAAAAACTATTATTGCTAAAGAAAACTTATCTACAAGAACATAAGGGAAATAGCGATATCGCAAGAAACGTAGACTTAACCGATTCTTACTTTATGTTAATTTTGACGTCACTGGAAGTATGGTAATTCAATTAAGTGTAATGTTTCGCCTTCATCAGCTTGGGTAGACATCGTGCTTAGGAAACGTAATCCTACTCTTTGAGGGAAAGATTGGCTTAAATCCCGCTACTATTTTCGAAAAGCTAAGCAAATTAACTTTTGTAATATGCCGAGATTTGCGGTTGGCTCGAGTAATTGGTGTTATGGCGGAAAGGATAGACTGGCGAGAAATTTGAAATTCAAATTGTTTTAGTTACGCCTCTAAAATCGTTTCATGAAGATGTGAGCCATGATGTTACTATCAGATGCAACGTGATAATGTCACATATACATCACAGCCTTTTAAATAAATAATATATTTTATACGTTAGGCACTTCAGATTCCTTGACTAAGGTTTGGTAATTAGCACTGCTATATATACTCGAAGTATGGTACGAAATTTGACCTACAAATATAGGCTGACATATCGAATTTTAAGGAGTTCGTACCTTCTTTCAAATTACATTCTCGATTACAGTAAAGATTCAAATTTTGTGACGTACATTATTTTACAGTACGTGACTCAAACCTCGCCACAAAATTAGGCACGTGTTCCCAAATCAGTTTTTTTAAACACTTTTCGATAAATGGATCCCTGGTGGAAGCTTGCGTCTTGTACGGTCAAATAAGGTATGCCAAAAGATAGGGAATATTCATCCTGAAGGTTTATTCTAAATAATCGTTACTTTCATTATAAATAATGAGAATACAGTATCTTGATTGCAGAATATGTAAAGATGTTATGCATTTAAGAAGAATATTAAAAAAAATGTTACATTACAGGAATGGCCACGAACTTGTGAAATGGACAAAAGTGGCTCACTGTATGATCAACTAATTTTCTCTTCGTTGGAAAGGGGATAAGCCGTGGATTCGAAAGTGAACAGATTAACTCAGAATATTGAACGCCTAGCAACAGCTCAGTGAATTAATTATTTATTTACTGATGGTTTATTTGTGCCATGACGCTGTTAATATTTCAGTCTGTTGATTGTGTTGTACTTGGTTCTTTACATATATTCATGCCCGTGTAACACCAGGTCCTTGCGGGGTATAATCTCTCTAATTACGGTACATATATAGTTACATCTGACTACTATCTCGCTCTTCCCCTTATACCACTGCAGTACTTCTGTTAACTAGTCTCTCCAAAAGTATTCCTAATTTGTCATTTTTTCCCCCTTTGCCTCCAATAAGGGCTTTGTCTCGCTGTTTTAGCTCATTTGCATCTAATTTTAAATAAGATTATTCCAATATTTTTATCTCCATTATATTTGTAGAAGTTTATGCTTTCTAATAGATTCCATACTCATTCATACTCAACTATTTACTAGGTAAAGGTTCTCTCCCATTTTTCGTTTTCGAATATTTTAATGTTATGGTTTTGATATCCTTCTCTCCCAAAACTAGGGTCGTTTGAATCTCTCAAATCCTCTCGTAATCCCTCGTAACTTCCAAGCCCCTTTTTCCACCGTACTATTTCATTTAAGCCGTTTCCTTCACAGCCACCAGTGCTTTCTGTTAACACACATGTGTTGCAGTTCTGCAGACTAAATATACAAAATTATGTTGAATAGGCAAGTTTGAAAATTCGCGAAAGGCGTCTGTTACCTTTGTCATATCTGTCCGTCCGCCCTTCAGATTTGATTTTGGGGACGTTTGTGGAAATCCGTCTAAAAACCCCAAATAATTTTGTTACAATCGGGCAATTTATATGAAGGCCTACGTATGTTTCATTGTTGTCGACCACATGGAATCGCCATAAAGACCCTTTTCTCGATTAAAATGTATAAGACTCTTAGTCCGTCCGTCCTTCCGTCTGTCCGTCTGCTTTTCTCTGTCCGTCTCTTCGCACATATCAGCGCGGCCCCTACTAGAAGGATTTCCGTTAAATATGATGTTGAGATCGTTAACGAAAATCTGTCCAGATATTTCGAATTTGGTTAAAATCGGACATTATTTGTGAAGGCTTAATTATGCTTTATTTTTCCGGCTACATTAAGTCGCCATAAGAGCATTCTCTTCGGGTGAAATAGTATCAGGCTCTTATAGTAAACAAGGAGGTAGAAATATTAAGCGAACTCACCATTAAGTTCCGTTATTTGCTATCACTGTCGGAAAAGGTTTTGTGTCATTGTAAGAGCAACCTTTCAGCGTTATTTTTCTCTATGTTCATTTGTGGAAGGTAGTTTTTTTCGTAGCCCACTTCTTCCTATTCGTTAAATCATGGTGTGCAATTCCGTGATTGGGCGATGGAGCAGAAAAAAGATTGGGACTGTCTAAACTCTTTGAAAAATCGTTGTTATATTTGTAGCAATTCACACTTAAATCAAAACGTAAGTCGCCAACACACACAGTGAAACAGGCCTACTATTTATATTTTGTTAGCTGTGTGGGTGATGCTGATAAATTAGGGCACCGCATCCATGCTTCATTTCATGCTACCCAAATCTGACGAAATGGATGAAAGGAAAGAATAATAATATGCCACGTGCCTTTCCTGTGATCTGATGTGGGCCATGTAGCCACGTTGAGGACTGTTCCTTTTGTGTACTAAAAATCGAAGGACATTGAAAGTAGAGCCAAGCTAAAATGCAGTGCCCAAGCTTTCAATCTGCAACGAAACTAGCACACAAGGGAAGGAACTACCTATTTCTAAGCCACCTTTCAAGTGGGAGGAGTTCATCTTCCGTCAAGAAGAACTACAGGGAAAAACATCTACATCCTCTGATCCCAGAAACTTTCCTTAGAAAGGTAAAGAACCACGTCTGGGCTAGCAAAACGAGCTAAGTGATCTTCGAGAATTTAAACTTTCAAAGCAGCGAGCAGAAGTTCTAGGATCAAGACCGCTGCAGTGGAAGTTGATGAGTAAATACGAGTAGACAAGAATGTACCTATTCAAGAAGAGACACGAGAATTTTCCAGATGTCACGCAACGCAAAATTCTCTTTGCGTCTGCAGTGATGTAAATGGTCTGATGGAAGCAGTCGATTTCCGCACGGTCGCATAGAGAAGAGACTCTTAATTATGCATCAAAACTAAGTTCGAAAGCTCATTTCCTCACATAATGGGTACATAAACGATGCATGTAGTGCAATCAAAGACTTAAAAACAATCTTATGAAGAGGCACTCTTGGGAGAAGAGTGGGGATCATAAAGTTATCGAAATTGCTCGGACACCAGGCAGGATAAAAGAAATATTGCTGTTTTTTTACCTGTAGGACTGTCAAGTCACGGAAAAATATTACATTGTGAAGGACTGGCCTGCCAGAGAATACTTATTTCCCGGAAAATATAATGTTAGCGAAGGTCCCTTAGCGAGTCCCAGAAAGGTGCTTCTGCCACAACTGTACGTATATTTTATACAATTGGACACTATCGTTTGCAAGTAACTTTCATAATAGCCGGATATGAGAAAAATGTAGCATAGTCACTACAAATATAGTGGGGCATCACGAAAAAAGAAGTTTTAAACATTCTACGATTGTATATGATCGTAGCCATGACTGAACTGATAGACATTATCCATTGCCTCAGACTAGAATACCCACGCTCCGGTCTTTATTTATGCTTTTACCTCCAGTCTTGCGGCGTTGGACTGGCTCTTTCTAACATGACCACAACAAACGGTTTCCCTTCCCCACGTCCTACTTGTGTATGGAGCCAGATACAGCCTCCGAAATGTTGTGTGTATTTAAACATGAAACTATGAACACTTCGGAAGTTTGATTCACGACTATGCAACAATTAAATTCATCCTACAATTTAGTGCTCATTTGCTAAAAAAAAGTTGGTGCAGACTATATCATATGCGGATGGACGGACACAGGAACGCATGGACCGACGCATTTCTCCCTTAATATTCCTTTATATACTCTTCGCGCAAGAAATGCGACAATTTTAGCTATAAAATAACGTGTAATTTGCGCAGAAGTCGTGCCTCGAAGGTTTACCTTCTTTTCTCTTAAGTGTAATTCCAGTTTATTGTGAAAGGAAGAAAGGGGAGGGAAGAAATGAAAGAGTCGGTGAATACAGATATAAATTGCTATCACTTCATAGCAAAAGAAAGGAGAAAAAATTGCTCCAAATATTTTCCACGGTTTTTTTTTTTTCACTCACAGTCCCATTTGTTGATGTTAACACCACCTGCTGTTGACATGCAGCCGTACGGACCGCCATGGGATGAAACCGCGATTAATAAGCTATAGCAAGATAGCTCTTCTGCTGTTTCAACAACTTCTTGACACATCACGGACTTCAGTGTCCACTCGTAAGTCCGTCTTCCTGTCTTGGTTAAGAATGGAGTCGTATGTATGTTGTTGGTAGTTTATTATTTTCATTCTACTTCAGGTTTGGACAACAGCTCTAAACAATATATCACAAAACTTGTGAAACTTTTTTTACGTGTGACATCCCATTGTGTGTCAGTGACATAAATGAGAAAATTCATTATCAGTCTTAACACAGCTGTCTTTATTAGACACAGAACCTGTCTGGTACAGCAACATGTTTCGACCTTAAATCGTGTCATCTTCAGGCTAAATAAACTGCACGTGTTCTGTCGAACACAACATAGGTCTGTTTGAAATCGAGTTGCGCCTTTACACGTATGTTACATGCTTCGGCCCTTTCTCAGGCCTGAGAAAGGGCCGAAGCATGTAACACACAAGTAAAGAAGCAACTCAGTTTTAAATAGACATGTGTAGTGTTTGACGGGACATCTGTAGTTTATTTGGTAGTTAACACAACGCGATGGCTTCCATTAGACATCTGCAGGCTCTCAATCTGTAAGAGCACATTGGGAGAGACAGTTGTGATGAGACTAATATTGATTCTACTCATTCGTGTGTAACCTTTGTTGAAGATAATATAGTGACATATATTGGGTATTCCACTATTGTAGCTTATTGAAATTAACAAGTAAAAATTGTTGTTATTAAGAAATTTCACCGTCAGTCCCCTGACGGCAGAGGCCATCAGTATAGTACGTGAATTTTCCAAATTCATTCTTTTTGTTGCTACATACATCAGTGTTTAATGTTTTGTTGATCGTGCATCGTGATATATCTGTATAATATGAACCAACAAGATGCTGCTGGCAGCCAGTCAACATAAGGCATGACTATACCAATCGCTGTTTATGCAGGGTTGTTCCCCCTGATGATGAGCAGCAAGCCTGCTTGAAACATGTAGAGGATTATTGTTGTAATAAATTAATAGAAAATAGTACATCTTTTTGGTTCATATTATACGATACATGAGTGCATCTTATGTTTATTTTTATTAGTTAGAAAACTGTTACTTCAAAAGTAATTAATCATACGAGAAACAATAAGGCAAATGCCATGAATTCTTTTCCACACTACCATTTTTGTGAAATAGCGAATGTAGGCAAAAATGTTTTGCACATAAAACTCGGGAATGCCAATGATTTCTATGTTGCACATTACACTGAGTTATTTTTAAATTACCTTTTAGAAATCCAGTAAATTTCAATTTAAGCTTCTTGTAAAGTGGGGGTGGGTTCTTGTAATTGATGCACAGGAAATTAAATTCTAAGACAATTTTATATACTTAAAATTATTCACTATAAACTGCATACTAGATACAAAACATAGGTGATAAAACACATTAATGTGTACCACAATATAAATCACCGTCAAGACAAATATTTTTAAATTGTCCGTAACCCAAATTTTATAAAAAAATATATATATAGGCGTGTTTCTTACTCCGCCGTTCAAGTTACAAGTCTAACCAATCGTAACCTCCTTCATAACAGAGCAGAATGTGAATCTTATGTTTATTGGACCGTGCATCATCTTGATAGTTGACGTCCGAAACATGTTGAGCACTGAATAAATAATAATAAAACAAGTGGCATCAAGTTGGTTTCTCTTTACTCAGCTAGAGCAGAATGTATTGATTTTTCAAATATATTTTACCTTAATGGGTTTCAATTCCAGTTTTATTGAACTCAGACTCTCAGCGTATGTAACAGGTTCAGCATAAATTTATTATTTTTTTGCACTTCTTATAGACTCAACATGTTTCGAGCATTAATATGCCCATCTTCAGGAGCTCGCGACTATGATGTTGATTACCACGTTGGTCTTATGGTTCTTGGTTTGCTGTATTTTGGAGGTAAGGTGCGGTTAGGCTGGAGTAGTGTCCGGGTTGC
>Ga0123357_10004434_pt1 | contig 16477 bp, 8 predicted proteins | sample TergutEmb28metaG_FD_89873 | JGI IMG/M metagenome (GOLD analysis project Ga0123357, IMG submission 89873) | Embiratermes neotenicus P4 segment gut microbial communities from Petit-Saut dam, French Guiana - Emb289 P4 | ecosystem: Host-associated > Arthropoda: Insects > Digestive system > Gut ... | reverse complement strand
TGTATGTATGTATGTATGTATGTATGTATGTATGTATGTATGTATGTATGTATGTATGTATGCATGTATGTATGTATGCATGTATGTATGTATGTATGTATGTATGTATGTATGTATGTATGTGTGTATGTGTATGCATGTATGTATGCATGTATGCATGCATGTATGTATGTATGCATGTATGTATGTGTGTATGTATGTATGTATGTGTATGCATGTATGTATGTATGCATGTATGTATGTATGCATGTATGTATGTGTGTATGTATGTATGTATGTGTGTGTGTATGTATGTATGTGTGTGTGTATGACGCCTAGCATATGATATATATATATGTTTATACATACATGTACAAAATTGGGTTCAATGTCTCACATAATTCCTTTTTAATGGGTTAAAATTAAACTCGATTCGAAAATTTAACACTGTACATTTTCCTTGCAACTATTTACGTTCATAATATTTAACCTCACCTTGCTGAACAATGTTTTTATTTGCTAATAATTATACCGACACGTTTCGACCTTATCTCTTGGCCATCTTCATTGAACTCGTAACTGTTTGGACGTGTGCAGTTTATGTGTCAACTTATGTGGCAGGGCTTCTACACGTGTGATTAAAATTATAATGAAGATTACAGTATTGAAGTCATTAACGTCATTTTGGATTTAAATACAATATAAAATTATTTAATTAGACATTGATATAATTTGCTCTTTGCAAGCACCTGTGTTTAATCCTTATCCTGCTAACGTGAAGAATATGGTGAGTTCCTAATCAAGCCAGCAAATGGCAGATGGGATTTAATTCGGCGTTTAAAGGTTAACCTTTCTTCAAATGAACTGAGTCCTGGAATCACTCTTCAGTTACTTCGCTTTCGTAGTTATTCGTAGGTCGCACACGAATTACCTAACATTTGATTTCAGAAATAATTTCAATCGAAGAGATGTTAAACGCAGGTGCTGGGATAAATATAATTATACCAATGTCTAATTAAAATAATTTTCTATTTTATTTAACCCTAAACTGATATTAAAGATTATAATGTTGTATCTTTAATTGCAATTTTAACCACATATGTAGAACCCCTGCCACGTTACGTGACACACAAACTGCACACGTCAGGAAACTTAAGATATCCCTGAAGATGACCAACAGCTGAAGCCGAAAAATGTCGGAGCTATAACTAATAAAGACAAACATTGTTCAAGAAGTTGGTGTTAAATATTATGTATCGTTTCCGAAACTCTGAAAACCTATTCGTCACCCTTACAAGTAAAATTTGACCTTTATCCGAAATTTAAAATCTCATATACTAGAAATATTCTAAGATAAATTCATTAAAACAAATTATATTAAACTAATTCTAGACGACGTTTTATAATACGTTAAAAGCTCTTGATAGAAAAATAGATGAAACTAATTAAAATTTTGCCTCTTTGCATAGAGCACAAACAGAAAAACTGTACACACATGAGAGAGACCACGTCAGCCCGCCCATCTGACTCTCCGTGTTACGTAACTCTGAAATTATCATCAGATTTCAATGAAGTGTGTGATATATGGAGATGAAATACGCTTCTTGTGTAATTTGGAGCACCAAATATTTAATTATTTTATGTTGTGTATAGGGTACTTAGTTTAGTTCGGAGAGTGTCTTTATGTATTGATTTGTATAACTGAAATTGTAAGACATTTTTACCGGAATTATATTCACATCAGATTACGCATATGGATGATAGTTGTTGCAATTATAAACAAGACACACATTTTACGTGTAAACGTGGCATTGTGGAGTGTTGCCATGATAAAGCAATAAGTATCACATACTCCGAGTGTGTGCGCGTAGCATGCAATGTTCAGGCACTTTATTACACATATATTTTCACAATGGCACAATTTTCGAAAAAAAAAAACCTTATTGAGCATAGAGCATGTGTTTGGATTGTCTCCGCAAAATTTATCTGAAACATTTCTTATTCTAAGAAGAAATGGGTGCGATATGATCAAAAATTTATATTTGTCTTCATGTAAAGTACTCGTTATACGCGTCTGATTTTAATCAATCTTTAATTTCTTGACATTTTCGAAAAATACTCAAATCTCAAGTTTCATGAAAATTTGTCCAGTGGGAGCTGAATTGTTCCAGGCGGACGAACAGATGGACGGACATTAAGACAGGCAGGCTTTTCGCAATATTTCGAACGCGTCTAAAAACTTTAACTTTTATGACGTTTGATATCGATAAATGAGGTTAAAACTGAACATTTATTGCCGCCAAATTTCGTAGTAAAATTTATGTTTTTATTCTAGGAATCTGAATTTTTTTTTTGAATGATGAAGGTAATGATAAGCAATTATGTATCGTTAGTCCACTTATTATAACTTCAGAGTTTCTTGTTTTTTTTTTTTGTATAAGAGATTATTGGAGAAACCTATCTTCCAAAATTTTCCGTTCTGTCTTTAAAGTTCAGCAAAAAGCATTATCATTCTCTTTGTATCTATTTTTCTCAGTTACTGCTGTTTTATTACCAAATGTTCACATTTTACCAAACGTCACCGCTGCGTTCCACTCCTTTAATACGAAATCCCCCTATGTCTTAAATTTTATGAAAAACAAGCAATGTCTCTGGAGAAAATTTGTAGAAATTGATGTAGCCTAAATGTAAGCTAATGGACAAATCGTAGACATTAGAACTTCTCCATCCATTCATCAACTAAGTGGTGGGCTGGGGTGTGGCGGAATGTTGATTTCCCCTCCTTTGCATGCCTCGTGCATTAAACTAACAATTATTATTGCATATCCTGGTGATGATATTCAAATCAATCACACTTCAAGGACAGTGTAATTATCAGTTGCAGTTCTTTCTGACTGGTTCTTCTTTGAAATCCATTTAGTAAGCTAAGTGAAGTTAAGTATCACTACAAACAGTTAAGGAATGGACGTGGGATGTAACATGTCTAAAAAGCTAGTGTTTCTAAAAAGGAAATATTTGTCATTTCAGATGAATAAAATTGTACGAGATATTAGGGAGTTTGTTATATTTATATATTCTGAATTTATATATCTTAAACTACTCGTAGTCAATAGATAAATGCTTAAGAGTTACTCGTAGAGTCGGCATGACAGTGTCTGTTAAGATATTTTCAATTTTTTGCTTCATAATTCGATTATTTATTGCGTAATTCTAGTATATGCAAAACATTTATGTAACCACGGACCACTACAGTATGAGTATATAAAGGAGCTCGATGTATTATAGTATTCCTAAATATATTTATATTCCTAAATATATTTATATTAATCTGAATAGAACTCACTGTAGAACCGAAATATGCGGCTAAAACAATAAACATTTTAAGTGTTACATGGACAAGGTTTCTTGAAATGAATGTGCTAAAATTCACAAAACAAATACAATTCATGTATCTTGATAAATATGTGTTTACATTTTGGGTTTTAAATACTTTGTGACTTACCTATTAAATTCTAATTTTAGAGAATCCAACAGCATGCTTCACATCCAATAATGTAATGAATATAATTAGACCTAGTACAACTTTTAAACGAGTATTTGTGAGTATTTACTTTACACAAGGGAAGGCTTTCCTTGCAGATTGACTGCTGATAATCCCAGTCTTCTGGGATGCAAATAGGCGTCACTGGGTCAGCTGATCTGACGTCTCAATGGAAATGTCACGTTCATTTTAAACAGATTAAAGTCCATTATTAATATCATATATCTTAAAACGATAAGATATAAGCGTTCTAAATCTTTATATGCTTTTTTAATTTCTCAGCATTAACCTTCCTTCTGCGTTTGTCGCTTTCATGGTGCCTCTTTAAACTGTGTTTTCGTACAAAATTCCTTTTCCACTTTTAGTTCCAACAAATTTGGTTTCGTAAAATCTCTCAGTACCATCTGTAAACACAACATAGATGCTAATGTGCATATATATATATATATATATATATATATGTATTCCGTTTCTGTGTTGTATCCTGTCGTTCTGTAGATGAAGAATATGACGTTCTTAGATATTTGTGTGCTCTTTGAATGACCCCCGCTCAGTATTTCAGAACTCCCTTACTAACATTAATTCCATTCTTGGTGCATGAGAATAGATTTGGTGCAGTACGACTGCCTCGGAATTCTGGAGCCATGTGTACTGCCCAGCAGGGGGCAGCGACTACAGGATAAAGTGATAAGGAAGCTAAAAAAGAAAGTAAATGTAGCAGCGTAGTTTGCTTATTTATTTAGTGGCTGTTTTCAGTAGGAAAAATTAGTAACGCAATTTAGAATGAAGAACCGAAAAAATATGAAGAAGTGATTGTGGTCAGTTGTAACGAGTCGCTAGTAATCTTTCCTACAAAGAATGAATCCAGTAACCCATATCTGCTCCGAGATTCGAAGTAGGATGTTGAAATTAAAATTTGTCGATTTTTTTTCAACATCATATGGTGGAAACCGTCGTAATCTCGACGAAGCGAAATAAGTTCTTTGTTTCATGCAAGATCACCCGGTACTCGGGAGCTGTAGGCTTGCTCCTTCTTCAGAAATGCTTTGGGCGTGATGGCGAGAAGAATGAATCCGGTTACATTCTGAACACTAAGAAATCTTGACCACTAAGTCAAGACACTAGTATGAGATGTAGCAAGTTTGGGGTTCTAATGCATGAGGCACAATCCTAGGGCCCTTTGCCGCATTTCAGCGGAATTCTAACACTGCGCCTGAAGGCTTCACCGTATAATAAATAAAGAACAGCACAACATATTCTTATTGAATATCGTACTCGAAAATTTTGATAAACATTCCTCGCACCTTCCAGTTTTTGTTTGAATCATAGAAGACTGGCGGAAATTTGACATGAAAAGATCAATGTTTTCTCCAATGTAATTCTCTAAGAACTTTATCCCAGAAAAAAATTTTAGAGCAAAGCTATAAGATAACTTTGTCACCGTTCTCAGTTAGCTACCATGTTATGGACATATACGTACTGCAGTTACGAACTGGACACACCATTCATGTCGGAACTACGTAACACACGACGCACACCGTAGCCAGGCGCATTCTCAACAACGTACTATTACACAATACGATATGCTGCCGCAATACCCTGTCAATATATAGAGGAATTATTTTGTTAATGTTTTTAAAATGACTTTAGCAAGGAACAAGGTAGCTCCCTGAGGATGGTCTTAGGATCGAAACATGTCGGAGCGATTTTAAGTGTTTCAATGTGAAATTTTATGTAAGTGCATTTGTTGGCTGATAATTAAAGTGATTCTACGAAATGCACGGTGGTGCAACAATAAGGTTTATCTGAAATGTTTCTCATTCTAAGAAAAATTCAGCGAGATATTGCCTCGAATGTACATCGGCCTTTATGTAAAGTACCTGCTATACTTGTCAGATTTTAATGTAACTTGAATTTTCTCGACATATTATCGAAAATTACTCCAATATCAAATTTCATGAAAATCCTTTCAGTGGGAGCCAAGGTTTTCCATGCAGATGGACAGACATGACGAAGCTAATAGACGCTTTCCGCAATTTTGACAAAGCACCTAAAAATTAACCACACATTTGATGGTCAGTACACCTCTCCGTTGATTTTAAGACTTTGAAGCTTATAAAAAAAAGAACGGAGCATAATTGTTAAGCTCAATGTAGATAGCTTGTGTCAGATACGGAAATAAGCACACGAGCTGCTACGAGATTGCTGTCGAAGTTTCAGTAAATTGTCTAATATTAAATCAAAATTTCTAAACGTATTGTGAGTGATTTATCACTTATTATCATTATTTAGCGACCACAAATGCCATTTTCCCACGAATAATAGATTCAGTGAAATGAAGCGTGGTGAAGAGAGACATAGTTACCTGATATGTTCACTGTGATTTTAAGGCAAGCCTAGTTTACATTAAATTAATCACAACGTAAGAATACACTTAACATGTATAGATTTCCTTCCTCTGGAATGTAAAACCTTCCATTGTTGTAGCTACTTAGGACTTCTCGGAAAATTCTTCTCCCTCAGCTTCAAATTCAGTAGCCAGTATTTACACATGAAGATGATGGCATAAGGCTCCCCGATACGTCAGCATATTTCTACCGGATTTTAAATAAAGAAGATGATGATGTCCGTAATTGTCTTTGTGAGCTTCATACATTCTGTGTTAATTCTCAAAAACTACCAGTGGTAACTACATATACCACCGGCCCTGAGACTTACCCATTCTCCTGCACATTGGCGTTGGCCTCCCACTCCCTTCTAGCGCTGCGATTAAAGAAGGGAAGATCTGAAGTCTAGGTCTGTCACCCCCTCTGTCTCTGCATGGCATTTTATGGTGTTACATCTACATTTTAGGGTATGTACCGCATAGTGTATACAACCTTTAAGAAACGTTGCATATTTTCACAAAGTGCTGTTATGTGTTCCATACTTACTTACTTACTTACTTACTTACTTGCTTACTCCATGGTGCAGAGTCCTTCTTGAGAAGCTAAATGGTTTGCAGCTAGTCAAGAAATTCCCCGCATTTCACGGAACCCGAAGGCTCATTACCGCACTCACAATAGTCCGTCACCTGTCTCTATCCTGGGCAAGCCCAATCCAATCCATATACCCACATCCCACTTCCTGGAGATCCATCCCAATATTATCCACCCGTCTATGCCTAGGTCTGCCCAGTGGTCTCCTTCCCTCCGGTTTCCCCAACAAGACCCTTTACACCCCCTCTCCTCACTCATACGCGCCACATGCCCAGCCCATCTCATTCTTCTCGATTTTATCACCCGCACAATATTGGGTGAGGAGTACAAATCATTTAGCTCCTCATTATGCAATCTCCTCCATTCTCCCATTACCTCTCTCCTCAACACCATGTTCTCAAACACCTTCAGTTTCCTTTCCTCCCGCTATGTCAACGACCAAGTTTCACACCCATACAAAACAACAGGCAAAATTATAGTTCTATATATCTTGATTTTAAATTTTTGAATAACAACCTGGAATACATGTGTTCCGTACTACTGTCTTAAAAAGGGTTAAGAAATTTGTCGTTATAAAGGAGACGGTTTGTGTTCTCTGTGAAGTCAGTTTTTATGTATGTGTGTAGTTGACATTTGTATGTGACGTTACAATTTTAGTTTGGTGTAGAGTTGTTCGAAGCTATATAGCTGATTACATACTTTTTACCCTCAAATAAACATGTAAATAAACGAAGACTGAGAGCTCCAATTGTCTCTAACCCTAAACAAAACTTGCTGTACTTTATCGAATTTAACCTCGATATTCCGAGTTTAAAAATTTTTGAAGATTAATTTGTAGAAATGCATTGAACTAAATTCCCTTGGAATATAGTTAGTGAGTCGGCAATGGCACTGTCAGTTTCTAACGCTTTTGTTTTCTTTGCAGAAGACGCAGCGGCAGAAAATGGGTGAGTGCATTGTTTCATCATTTTGGGCTTTGTGCTTTGACTTATGTTTAGGCTTTTCTTGTCTTAAATTCTTTAGCCTCATAATTATTTGCTTGTATAGACGTTTTACTGTGCACTGTATTTTAATTAATGTGTTTCAATGTGTATTATTGATTCCAAGCTGAAAATTACTAACTCTTACAGCATTCCAATATCCGTTCTCTTCTACGTCATTGGAACAACGTATTGTCCTTTCTGCGAAACAAAACAATGAAATGAGCAAATTAGAAAACATTCCAACAATTGTTTGCTTTACTCGTGGAACGCTGCTATCATATTCTCGGCGCCTTTGTAGGGCACATTGTTCATATATTCATTCTCTTCATTCTGTATGTTGGATGGAGCTAAGGAGGGGAGGTTGGAAATGAATATTACTCTGTCTATTGCAGCAGTCCAGGAGTACAAATATACAAGCATACATTTGCGACTGCAGACTATTGTTCATTTTATCGCTTTGAAAAGGGCAGAAGATGATACTCGAGCAAGCAGCCGTGGGGCGCATTCTGTCTCCTCATGGAATTACTGTGTATATCCTGTGTAACTTTATTGGCACAACTTCGCTGTAAGGCATACTGACACAACAGGCATCTACAGCCCGGGACTGTTATTCTACTGCACTGGAAAAATAGTTGCTGTGCCTTAACTCAGTAAGAAAGCCAGTATGTTTTACTTTCTACATACTGTTATGAAATATCTAATGTTATTTCAGGTGGTGTGAAAGAGTGAAACGGACTGTGAACGGTTTTGTCGTTGTGCGCTAGGTTGAATTAAAATATAAAACCTTCCCCCGCGATGAGTTAAAAGTATTCATTTGTTTCGAAGATATCAGATGGCAAAGCAATCAGTATATGTTAGAAATATTACAGATATGAAGAGGAGTGGCTGCAGGGTGGTGATGACAAGTAGTGTGTAGAAAGGGACCAAATTTTCGGGGCAAACTCTTGCTTCTGTCACCAGAATGACCTGAGTGATTTATATAAAAATATAGTATAATAACACTTTTGGATTTTGGCCCTAAATTCCTATTTGTGTGCCTCTTGTTTTGTGCTATAATGGTAATTGTTGTATATTGGGACATAAATATTACACAGTTATAATCGGAAACTGAATGGAAGGAATCACTTTGCAGACTTAGAAGGAAGTGGAGGAGTATATTAAAATTAATATTAAAGAAACAAATATGAGGATGAGGATTGAATACAAATACATCATCTTGTTGTTAACGACATGTAAGGCTTCGGACTGTGTGACGTAATGAGTGACACGTTGAAGTGGCTAACGGGCCTGTATGCTCTTTCGAGCAAACCAGTTAGCCAAATTCATGAAGATGGGGACAAAATAATTGTAAGTTACGGTTTAGATTGTCCAGGAAAAAAAGGGGGGCAATTCGGAACGTAAGATGACAAAGAATTCAGTAAATATGATTATTAATGACGTCCCACAAGACGATGACACAAACAAGCCATTCATTCCCTGTTATTGGAATTTTATGCAAATGAGTATATATGTAACAATAACTTAAGACAGCAACATAGTGTGCGAGTCGCGACGACTGGATATTATACATTCATATTATTGCGAACAGCGAATATTAGATTCGTGGTACCGTCAGTCCGTCTGCCTGTCCGCCCGAATGGAACAACTCGGCTCACACTGGACGGATTTTCATGAAACTTGATATTTTAGTATTTTTCGAAAATATGTCTAGTAAATTCAAGTCCCATTAAAATCGTGTAAAAATAAAGAGATTTTACATGAAGACTATTATACGTTTTTGATTATATCTCGCTCATTTTTTTAGAATGAATAATATTTCAGACAAATAATGTAAATAAAATAATAACACTTTATATTCAATAAATTTTTTCTTAGTTTCGGTATATATATATATATATATATATCACTTTCTAAAATGTAAAAGAAACATAGTACCTACAAACACCGTGTTGTCTGTACGCAATGTATGTGAGCGCATCCGCGATTTTGCCCAACTGAACTCTTCAACCACTTGCCCCATTGTCACAAAAAATATTGTGAATTTTACGTCTTTCGAGCCATCAGAAGCGCCATAATTCATTTTCCACAGTTCTTGTAACAAGATGGCTGGATCGCAAAATTCTAGGGGTAGAGGAGCAGGTACCAAACTAGCGCCACTTTTATAATTTGATACAATAATGAATTGAAATGGGAATATGATAATGTCATTAAGGTACCGCTTCGTAGAATGCAGCTGAACTAGTTTGTTTCGTGAGAAACATTATAGCTTTCGTTTTAGTAATGAAAGTCAATAAGTATTTGCACATGAGCTCGAGAAATTTGGTACGAAATAATTCAGAAACTTATCTAGATATCGTATATGACAGGCGCATCTGTGACCTAATTACCCTAGAATTTTAACGCATACAGAATATCTACATAAGCAGTAAGTTGCCCACAAACATTAAAAATCAACTATAGCAATATTAATTGTGCGTACATATAGATCAAGGAACTATGCGATCGGAATTTTTGTTTTATGTGACTATGGTTCAGAACGACGTGCTTGAGCCTGCAAACCGGACACCACTCCAGCCTAACTGTACCTAACTTCCAACGTACAGCAAACCAAGAGCGATATGACCAATGTGGTAATCAATATCATAGTCGCGAGCTCCTAGTGATGAGCATAGTAATGCCCGAAACATGTTGAGCCTGTAAGAAGTACAATGAAATAACAAGCGGTATCTAGTTGGTGTTTTATTCTTCAGTTATCACAATGATGCACGGTCCAATAAACATTAGTAATGTGTCAAATTCGCTGCTCGTGTTGGGACTTTGTCCCAGAACACCTGAACCTTCTGTGCCATTGTAGTTTATTTAATTGGCCCACTGATTTATGTGTGTTTTTATTTGATAGTAAACAATTGGAAAAGAGTTAATTAGGAGGTAATAAAAGCAGCTGGATTTAAAGGCCAGCTCTTTTAAAGAACGTGGGATTAATGGGGGGAAATAATAATAAAAGTGGCGTTTGGTAGTGGAAAGTTTTTGAAAGCCACCGAACTGTGGAGCTGTTAGATGGCTTGTTTTGATACAAGAAGCAGCATCCAACCAATAAACCGTCACCATTGACGAAAATTTATTTTTTTCAGTCTTTTATAATCACTAGGGAAAGGTCAGAAGTTGAACTCAGTCCCACGTATAAATCTTATTATAGCACCGTGCGTTTTCGCAAAATCACTTCAACTCATCAACCAACGTATGCACATATAATTTAAAATAAAACACTTTTAAAACACTCTAAAACATTTTAAAACACTCCGACATGTTTCGATCTTGTCAGATCGAGGGATCTTTGTTCCTTGCTAAAGTTATATTACGGTATTCACAATTCAATTCTTATTTGCAAACGAGGTGTTGTGGCAGCATATCATGTTGTGTGGGAATGTGTTGTGGAGCGGTGGCTAGGTGTGCATCGTACGCATACCTAGCCACTGCTCCACGTTTGCAAATAAGAGTTGAATTGTGAATAACGTAATATAACTTTGGCAAGGAACAAAGCTCCCTGATGATGATCTGACAATTTCGAAACATGTCGGAGTGTTTTAAAGTGTTTTAAAAGTGTTTTATGTGAAATTATATGTGCATTCGTTGGTTGATGAATTGAAGTGTTTCAGTCCTACGTGTTTTCAGATAGACTAATAGTTGAATAACATCACCAGAGACTGATGACTTTATCTCCGTTGTTGAACTGGCTAAAATATACAAACAAGTTCCAAAGACCTCTGAACAATTGTAGTCATTGCAGTTTGTGGTTGAACTGATTCCAAACGCCGCAAGTACATCAGTGGTTTCATTAAAGAACACCGTAGAACTTTTGCATTGAAGATGTGCAAACTATCGTGCAAAAAACTTGTGTGGGACTTCAAACGAATTTCACTGCATAAATAATAAGCTAATACACCCTTTTGGTAGAAGTGATTTTTAAAAGTTAGATAGCGTTATTAAATAATTATAACTAACCTACTCTAGGTCGGAAAAAATGTAGTTTCAGCCTGGGACATCTGTGTTAAAATTGTAATATGGATTGGAGGTTTTGCACATATGTGCACCAGAAGTATATATATGTGACGATGTGTACAAATCAAACAATATTACTGGTAGGGTTACCTAAATTAAAATGTGTACTTAATACGCACTGTTTCTTATAAACACACTATAAGAGGAACAGTTACTGTGACACGTGACATGGAAGAGTGTTATTTACAGCACTTTGTTTGTAATGACCGACTTCATATTCGGAGGTTTTCTTATTATGATTTTAACCTGTAGATTGTCCTGTTTTATTGAGTTTTAGGGCGATTTTTCCGAGGCTAGCGCTAGAATTGTGAGGTACTTAAATATTAATATTTAACCTTTCAGTCGGACCTCAAAAAAAAAAAACGCAACAAATGACAGACACGGAGCTTATAAACAAACAGCTTTTGATTGACACTGTCATTATTCTCAGCAAGTGGTCTGTCAGTCGCAGTGCGTGGCGCCGTCGCCCCGGCGCTCGATGCTGTGTAAACTACGCAGTTAAATTAACTTGCAAACGTTACCTATATAAGCCACGTTGTGTATCTTACGTTTATTGGGCCGTGCATCATTGTGATAGTTGAAAAATAAAAGACCAACTTGAAGTCACCTGCTATTTTATTTCACTTCTTATGTGCTCAACATTTTTCGGACATTAATATATCTACCATCAGGAGCTTGCGATTATTCTGTTGAATTACCAACCAACCACACTGAAAATCCAACACACATCGAACTAAGGTAGTTGCAATCTCACATTCACAATAACATAGTATATTAACAAAGCACTACCAATCAACCAATAAAACATACTACACACATGAGAACACAATAATCACAAAGCAGAAAACACCATAACAGTCAGTATCAACAGAAAGACGCTTACCAACTACAACAAAGCGACTAAGTACGTCACATCAAACACACACCACTACGTACCATAATTTACGCTAATGCTAAATCCTCCGTCTTTACAGAAAAATCCGACCAATGTGGTAATTCAACAGAATAGTCGCAAGTTCCTGATGATGGATAAATTAATGCCCGAAATATGTTGAGCACATAAGAAATGAAATACTCGTAAAATAGCAAGTGACATCAAATTGGTCTTTTATTCTTCAACTAGCCACATTGTCTTTTACTGCTGATGTGCGTTAGATGTCACCATATTTGGAAACGAACTGCTGACTGATACGTCTCCGGTAAATATTTCCACAGCACTAGAAAGAGACTCTGCTGTCTGTAATCATCGGATTAAATAAATTACATCTTCCTCATATTCCTCATTATACTCTGTTTAAGAATTCTTTGAATGTTCGTTACTTGTACTTGTCCTGTACGCATTTTCTCATCTCCGTGGCGGATAATCCCCAATAACAGGCGAGGGGCGGAGTTCTTCATGACTGTATCTCCAGTGTTTCCTCACTAACGTCTTCACATTCATTACTTTGTGCTGAGGTCTCGGGTGTCAGAAGGGAAGACCTCATCATTGTCGCTCGGAAATTGGAACATTGCTGAGGGGTGTGTCGCATATCAGACTAACTCGAAGTCCCTAATTCGAAAACACCCGCTCATATCATCAACTGTTCCCGTGGATGGTACAAAAGCAGAAACGCCTGCCAATGACTCACAATATACACAGGCCTATACGTTCGCCGAAATTTGTCCTGCTCTCTCTTAAGCTTCGGATGTCTGATATATTTTTATCGTGCGGATTATTGGAGAGGGATGGAGGGAGGAGAAGGGAGGGGTTGCAACGATAAATGTTAGCCTTATTGAAGGATCATGGAATGGGAGGTCGGCAGTTTGTGTGCTGACAACAAATCAAATGACGTTGCATACTACCATGCGAGAAAAAATTTGACCTTTAAAAACTCTTTTCTCATTCCTTACTGTCACCCTGTCTATGTAACTAATTATGTCTTACTATTACGTTTTTTGGACTGTGCATTGTGGTATACATATGTAATAAGAACTAACAAAATGCACACTTTTTACATTAATGATTTAATTCGGTTATATTGTTTTCGACATGTTTCGAACGACCAAGTGTTCGTCCTCAGGAATATTTGTACCGTACGTGCAGTTTTATGGTGTTTTGTCATGCATCCGTATAAGCAGTCTGGTCGATGTCAGGATGTGTTTCATACAGCCACATCCTGACATCGACCAGACTGCTTATACGGATGCATGACAAAACACCATAAAACTGCACGTACAAGTATTCCCGAGGATGAATATTTGGTTTTTCGAAACATGTCGAAAACAATATAGTTGAATTAAATAATTAATGAAAAAAGTGTGGAATTTTTTGGTTCTTATTACATATGCATATCTTAATACTAACTGGAGTGGGTGACTAATTGACAGAATATTTGGTAGTACATCTTGGAGACTCGTGGCTTCGTACTGTATTCCACCAATGAACACGATTCAGACCCAGACCCAGATCCGGAACCAGAACCAGACACAGACCCTGATCCAGTTCCACCCATCTAACATCCTCGCTATCAGTTTACTTACGATCTGTATTAATGTATCCTTATATGTTCCTTCTGGTCCACAAAAAGCCGAAATTACAGTTTTATATATGTGCTTTTAGTCTTCATATTTTCATCCCAATTTGAAATTTTAGATTCCAGTACTCTGATAATATTTTGTAACCTGTACAAATTTAAAAACTCTGTAGCACTATGTTATGTTAATAACATGTTTGATTATTTTAAGGCTGCCTTCTTGTATTTATTGATATATTCGATTAATTTTCGGCTAGAAAGCCTGCAATGCAGCAGTCCATGCCTTACATAACACAGACTGTACTTATGCAACTTGTGATTGTTAGTCATATTGGCTGGATGTTCAATGTTTATTATACGATAAAATTGCTGGGGTCAGTCCCAGTGGCCGCCCGTTCATATGCGTAGGTCTTCGGTCGCTCGCCTGCTGAGATTGTGGGTTCGAATCTTGCCGGGGGCGTGGATGATTTTCTCTTATTAGCTGATCATTCATCCGGAGGAGTCCTACCGAATGTGGTGTGTGGTTGTGTGTGATCTAGAGACCTCATGAATGAGGAGGCTATAGCCATTGTTGGGCCACAGAATCAAAGGAAAATATAATAGAAAAGTTGGGAGTGATTGATAAAGTATTAGGAATTTTCGGTATATTTACGTCTTGAATTCTGTGGGGCACGTTGTAAGGCTGTTAGATATACTCATATACTCACTACCAGATTTCGTAAACATTCAATTCTTGACCTGAATGTTAGTTGTAGCAGTGGAATAAACACTTGTGTTTTACCGGCATACATCGCGCCATAACATATCAGTTGTTTGTCTAGCGGAATTTGTCTTGCGTCAGTCCATTAAGCATACTGTTGAATTTGCTTATAGGAGCTTGCCAGCTAAGATGTGACGTGAATTGGTTACCTGAACTGGGTTCATATTAGCGTCTTTATATTTCTTACCAGAGATCCTGGTAAGGATTCTTGGGAAAACATTCGAAAAGGATATCAGATAAACTAAGTAGGAGTTTAGTAAAGGTCCATCCAAGTATTAAATTTGTTACTGGTGTGGTCTCATCCCATGAGCTCCATTATCAGAACAGTCAGTGCTCGCAACACATTACACTGAGTCACGTAACATCAGGAACACACTTTGTACTGCGATGGACCTTTAATGAACTGTAATCTTGCAATATAGGCGGTGACGGATGAATCAATTTAGAAGTAGCGTTTAGGGAAGGTAATGAGGAACTTTCCAGTTTATTGTTTTCTGCGTGTATTAATACTTAGAAAGTCCAGGATAATTAGCGGTGCGAAGCATGCCGTACACGGTGAAAGTAAAACGAGTTTATACAAAATTTTAGTAAGATTACTTGCGACCATTTGGAAGAGCGAGGTGTCAGGGGCGAGTGTTGCGGCTCGCCGAGTAGCAGATTGCAAGGGGCGGAAAAATGAATATTTTGTTTGAAGAAAACGATTCCTACTCTCAACAAATTTTAAATTTTGCAGACAAAAGTAAATTCAATAAAAAATTGTAATTTTTTAAACGTTCGTTATTTCTGTCAGGGGCGGCCATTTTTATTGCTCGCTCCGGGAGTCAACGAAGCCATCTAAGCCGCTGATGGGAATGGATAAACGCATAATATTAAAATAAATTTTGTAGGTACATTTTGTTAGCACGAAAACTGGGTTTTTTGGTTTAGGAGCCGTTCTTTTGCTGCGTTGCGTAGAGCGCTGAAAGTTTGTCTTGCGGCTATCAGTTTCTGAGTAAGGACTCTGCCTTATGGAGTTAATATAGATCATTCTGATTATTTGCGGCTTTTCTTTTCTCAGGAGGCTAGACAGTCATACCAGCGACGCGAGCACCAACAGACGTCGAGTCTGAAGTGACATTCAAACAAACATGTCGTATCGAGTTACATCAGCGCATTCTGAAGCTTCCTGGATCGAATGTCGAGATTTAAAATAGGTCAATACATCCTTCTGTTCCTTCTATTCCCATTGTAATCCTACGCAACATAACACCACCGCCATTGCATGAGCTAAGAATCAATACTCACGAAATTCGTCCGTTGAGTACACTCGATTTCTCCCTGCGAGAAATCGTAGCGGACTGCCGTTTCTGTACCCTCTGTGTTCGGTGGAGGCCGCACACTTTTGCTGCAGAAAAGATCATGACACTGTGTGAGTGCAGTATGGGCCTGTGTGTCGGTACACATGCTTCAGTTTCAATTCTACTGAAAATATAAGAGTCTGGGTCTGCACGAATTGAACCAGAATAAACCCTGGTTTGATGAAGAATGTTTAGGTTTTTTGAATCGAAGGAAGCGGGCTAAACTGCAGTGGATACAGGATCCAAGACAAAGCAATGTAGATATTCTGAATAATGTAAGACGTGAAGTTAGCAGACATTTCAGGAACAAAAAGAAGGCATATTTGA
>Ga0123357_10004433_pt1 | contig 16477 bp, 17 predicted proteins | sample TergutEmb28metaG_FD_89873 | JGI IMG/M metagenome (GOLD analysis project Ga0123357, IMG submission 89873) | Embiratermes neotenicus P4 segment gut microbial communities from Petit-Saut dam, French Guiana - Emb289 P4 | ecosystem: Host-associated > Arthropoda: Insects > Digestive system > Gut ... | reverse complement strand
TGCAGGCCCGCCAGCATGATGACCGTCGGCGGCGTCTTGGCGAACCGCACCAGCCGCGTCGCCCCGCCGAGGGTGGCGATAAGTTCCTCGTTGACGATCTTGACGATCTGCTGCGTCGGGTTCAGCGCGCCGGTCAGTTCGACGGTCGCGGCGCGCTCGCGCACCCGCGCCAGAAACGCCGTCACGACCTCGACGTTGACGTCGGCCTCCAGCAGGGCGACGCGGATTTCGCGCAAGGCGGCGTCGATGTCGGCCTGGGTCAAATGCCCCTTGCCACGCAGCGTCTTGAAAGCCTGCGCGAACCGGTCAGTCAAAGTGTCAAACACGCCCCCCAGTGTACCGGTTACTCGCCGAGCAAGCCCTGGACGAACTGCTCAGGGTCGAAGGGGGCTAGGTCGTCGACGCCCTCGCCCAGGCCCACCAGCTTCACCGGGACGTTCAGCTCGCGCTGAACCGCCACGACGATGCCGCCCTTGGCCGAGCCGTCCAGCTTCGTCAGAACCAAGCCCGTCACGTCCACCACTTCGGCGAAAATCCGCGCCTGGGCAAGCCCGTTTTGGCCGGTGGTGGCGTCGACCACCAGCAGTACCTCCGTCACCGGCGCCAGCTTTTCGATGACGCGTTTCACCTTGCCCAGCTCGTCCATCAGGCCGACCTTGGTGTGAAGACGCCCGGCGGTGTCCACCAGGACGACGTCCACCCCGTCCTTGACGCCCCGCTCGACGGCCTGGTAGGCGACGGACGCCGGGTCGGCGCCCTCGGCGCCGCTGACCGTCTCGACGCCGACGCGCTCGCCCCAGGTCGTCAACTGCTGCGCGGCGGCGGCGCGGAATGTGTCGGCCGCCCCGAACAGGACGGTCTGCCCCTCGGCCACCAGCAGACGCCCCAGCTTGCCGACGGTGGTCGTCTTGCCGGTGCCGTTGACGCCGACCATCATGACGACGGCCGGAACGCCGGCGGCATGCGCCAAGTTGAGCGAGCGGTCAAGGGTCGGATCGACCAGCGCCAGCAAATCGTCATGCAACGCCTGGCGTGCGACAACCGGGTCGGACGTGCCCTCGACACCCAGTTTGGCGCGCAAGCCGTCCACCAGTTCGGTGGTCGGGCCGACGCCCAAATCCGCCGACAACAGCGTCGTCTCGAACGCGTCCCAGGTGGCTGCGTCCAGTTTGTCGGCGGCCAGCAGGTCGCCCAGCGCCCGCGCCAGACCGTTGCGCGACGACGCCAGACGACGGCGCAGCCGCACCATGCGGCTGGCCGGTTGCTCGGGGGTTTCCAGTGCTGGCGCCTCGGCAGGGGCTTCCTCGGCAGTCGGCGCCTCAGCCTCGGGCTCAGTCTCGGCGGCTGGTGGCGGGGCCACCGGTGCCACGGTTTCAAGGACCGCCGGAACCGCCTCGGCCGGCTCGCGCCGCTTCACCAACGACCAGACGATAAGCCCGACTACAACAACGACCACCACAGCGATGGCCACCCAAAGGTAAGTGCTCACCAAACGATCATAGGTGATCCAGATGTGCCAATGAGGGCAGATCCTGATGCCCGGTCGTCGACTGGGGTATTACCTCGTCGCACCACTCTGGTCGGCGCATGGCCTTCGGCCATTCTCGCGCCTCCCGGCGTTCTTCTCAGTCGTATACGGGCGCTCCCCCTTCGGGTGACCGCAACCGTCCACTTTGTGAGATGTGCGTCGACGCAAAACCCCAGCCAACGCCCGAGGTTACGCCCCCGGGTGATCGCGGACGTACTCGTTTGCCTGCTCGGGCGTCAGACCGCCCTTTTTGACGCGGCTGGCGTAGATGTCGACGTACGTCTGGCCCGTCATCTTCTGGATTGTGGCGGCGATCTCGTCGGTCACCTTACGCAGCACATCAGGGTCGGACTGCTGACCGAAGTACTGGTCGAAATGCAGCGGTGGGCCGAAGCGGAGTTCGGAGTCCTTCATCGACGGCAACCCCAAGAACCCGCGCTTCAGCCGGGTGTCGGTGCAGGCCAGCGGGTAGACGGGGACGCCGGCAGTCAGCGCCAGGTAGGCCACGCCGGTATGGAAGCGGTACATCCGACCGTCCGGCGAACGGGTGCCCTCGGGGAAGATACCGACCAGTTCGCCACCCGCAAGCTTCTCGATCAGCAGGCGCATCGAGTCGTGCGCCGACACCCCGCCGCGGGTGTCGATGGGCACCTGCATGGAAAACCGCAGAAAGAACGCCGCCAGGCGTCCGCCGAAGTTCTTGGCTTCGAAGAACTCCTTCTTCGCCGGCATGTAGATGCGCCGGTGTGTGCAAACCACCAGCGGGAAAGTGTCGCCGGCGCCGACGTGATTGCCTGCGATCAACGCCGCACCCGTGGCCGGCAACGTGTCGAGCCCGACAAAGTTGGGACGCAACACCAGTCGTATCGCGGGGCGTGCCACCCACCATTTCATGAAGTCGTAAATCATCAATGGCCAGCTTACAAGATGGGCAGATTATGCTACCTGTATGGCAAGCCAGCTGAACGACCCGGCGGATGATGACGCCCGCTTCGCCCAGTTGATCCAAGACGAATTCGGTGTCGCGGTGGACACCCCGGCTACCTCTGAGGACGCCGCCCACGCCAGCCTGGCACACCCGTCCTCCAAGCCACGCAAAACCCGTCGCCCCAAGGCCGGGGACGCCAAGTCAAACCCAGAGTGGTTCTCGCTCGACAAGGCGATCGACGCGGCCCAGCCCGACGTCGAACCGTTCGTGGCGCCAACCCCGGCTCCCCTGCCCCGCCCCCGCAATCGGCTGGCCATCCTGGGTGTCACGCTGCTGGTGGTGGCCGTTGTCATCGGCGCCGCCTGGCTGTTTGGCGCCCCCGTGCCGGTGTGGTTGCGCGGACTGGCCGGTCTGCTGGTCGGCGCCGCCTTGGCGTGTCTGCTGTTCAGCCTGCCCCGCCACAAGGAAGACCCCTGGGACGAGGGCGCCGTCCTCTAGCTGGCGCACCAGGCCTGCGACCACGCCGCAAGGTCGATGTTTGACGGCGTTTGTCCTTGCCAAAGGCTACTGATTGCCGTCATGGCGTCGGCGCCAAGATTGCTGCGTATCAGCCCCACCAGCACCTGCGAGACGGCGTAGGCGCTGTTCTGGCTGACGGCGTCCGTCCCGCCGAAGGTGGCATCGGACGGCGGCGTCAGGCCGTCGTCGCAGGCAGCCTTCGCCAACGTCTGTTCACCGGACGCCGTGGACGGCGAACCAGCCACGGCGACGTTCTCTGCCAGGCCCTCCGACACCCAGGTGGCGCCGGTTGCCACGGGCACCCCTGATGTGGCGACGTGGACGCCCTCGTGCGTCAGCAACAGCACTTGCTGATCGGGCGTCAGCGTGCCCGTGGTTTGCGGGTTGACGATGATATGGGCCACCGGATCCTGGGACGAGTCGGCGGGGTTCTCGACGCGGGTGACTGCGCCGGTGGCGGTATAGTCGGCCGACGACGAAATGCCCAGAAGCTGGGCAAAGGCTGAAGCATCCTGCGGCAACTCGACCGCCAGATTGCCATTCCAGGATGCGCCCAGATCGCCCAGATCGACACCGGCGACGGCCTGCTGGGCATCCTGGACTGCTGCCACCCACCCCTGGGTATCACCGGTGGCGGCAGACGTGCTGGCAAGTACGGTCGCCTGGCCGTCGCCCAACACCTGCAGGGGCTGAACCAGCCAGATCGGCGCCGGCGTGCCGGGTTGCGGCGCCAGATCGGCCACATGGCACCCACTGTCGGCGCAACTGATGGCGCCAACCTGGCTGGAAATCGCCTGGGCATCCCCCGGCAACTGCCAGTTCGCCCACAAGGAGTCGCTCTCACCGGCCTTGAACGTCACTTGCGCCAATAGCGCCAGGTTGGCCCACACCCAGCTACGGATACCCGCAGAGGCCTCACCATTTGTCAGCGTCATGAAGGTTGTGAGATCCCGCGCCGACACCGCCGCGTTCAGTTTCGTCATCAGTTGCCCGGCGTCAGGCGGTAACGGCGATGGCGCAGCGCAGCCCACCACTGCGAAGATTGCCAGCAGGCACACCACCAGCCGGTTGAGACGGACGCGCATCAATGGATCAGGCTGGTGGGGTCGAAGTATTGGCCCAGCCCGTTGATCGCCTGGAAGTGCACATGACAGCCGGTGGCCAACCCGGTCTCGCCGACATACCCGATGATGTCACCCTGTTTGACCTGTTGGCCGACCTGAACCATCACCCGCGACTGGTGCCCATAGCCGGTGCTGAAACCGTACTGGGCGTGGATTATCTCGACGTAATTGCCCAGGCTGCCGTTCGGGCCGGCCATCGTGACGACGCCGTCGCCCGAGGCGACGATCGGCGAATCACAGGGTTTGGCCAGGTCGAGGCCGGCATGGAACTCGGGCGTGCCATAGATCGGGTTGGTGCGCCAACCGAACGGTGACGTCAATATGTAATTATCGACCGGCCAGATGAATGCCCCGTCCGGCACCTGGATGGGCGGGCCTTCAGCGGTGCTGCCATTGGCATCCGAATTGCCGACAGCGGCCTGCTGCGCGGCCGTCAAGGTGCTGAGCAGACGTTGCGCGGCCAACACCTTGGATTGGGCCGTCTGCGCCAACTGCTGCTGCTGGTCTTGCTCGCTCTGGATCTGCTGGATCGTGGTGGCCAAACTGGTTTGCAGATCGTTGAGCCGTTGCTGCTCCGACACGAAACGGGCGACTTCCTCATTAAGAAGCGTGTTGACCGACGAAACGACCGTCAGGTTGGACAAGAACGCGTCGGGCGAATCGTTGAACAGGAAAGAGGCGGCCAGGCTGATGCCGCTGACCGGGCTCTGGTAAGACACAAGCCAGGCGATCACCGGGCGCATGGCGTCGAGCTTGGCCTGCTGAGCGGTGATCTCGTCACCGAGTTGCGACTGCTGCTGTTGGGCGGCAAACAGGCGTTCCTGCGAAGAGGTGAAGGCGGCCTCAGCCGTGTCGTAATCGTCGCTGAGCTGCTGTAGTTGCGCTTTGGCGTCCGAAATCGGATCGGCGGCGGCGACCGGCGAACTGAGTACGAAACCTGCGATCAACACCGCCAGGCCGCAGCCAACACCGAGCGCCGCCCGAACCTTCATGTCAGACAAGCCGCCTTGCCGTGGCGTAGGCGCCAAAGATCGGGGACACTTTGACACCGGTTGCCGGTGTTGACGCATGGACGATCAGGCCATTGCCGATGTAGATGGCGACGTGGCTGATCGGGCTGTAGAAGAACACCAGATCGCCCGGCAGCAACTGCGATCGATCGACCGGGGTCCCGAAGGCGGTCTGCCCGCTGGCACTGTGTGGCAAGGCGATGCCGACCTGGGAATAGGCAACCATGGTCAAGCCCGAACAGTCGAAAGAGTCCGGGCCGACGCCGCCATAGGTATAGGCCTTGCCGACCTGCTGCAGCGCCCAGGCCACCACGGCCTGCGCAGCAGCGCTGCCGCCCGCACCGGCGGTTGCGGTACCGGAAAAGTTCATTTGCGCCGCCAGCGCAGCCGCCTGCGCAGCCGTCAACTGGTCGACGGTCTGCTGTTGCGCCGCCTGGGCCGCCTGTGCCTGATCCAGCAGTTGCTTCTGGTTGGCGACCTCGGTATTTTCGGTGGCGATCGTCGTCTGCAGCGAGGCGTTCAGGTCGTCCAGACGTTGCTGCTCGGAAACATAACGGGCCACCTGCTCGTTGATCAAGTTATTGACCGAAGCGGCGGTGGCCATGTTGTTCAAGAAGGTGTCGGGCGTGTCATTCAGCAAGAAACTTGCCGTCATATCGATGGACGCACCCTGACGCTGCGACGTGACGATCCAGGCGATTGTCGGCTTCAGCGCGTCGAGTTCAGCCTGCTGGGTCTGGATCTCGCTGGTGATCTGAGTCTGCTGCTGTTGGGCGGCCGCCAGACGGGCCTGCGAATCGTTGTAGCTCTGCTCGATCTGCGAGGTTTGCTGCTGCAGGTCGTCCAGTTTGGCCTTCGCGTCGGATATCGGATCCGCCGACGCAGTCGGGCCGCCGACCACCATGCCAGTGAAGATAACCGCTGCGCCGCACAACGCCGCCAGAACCGGTCGCACCATCCTGGTCAATCTCATCCAACCCTCATTCTCAGTCAATCTCGGTCAGCGGCCGGTGGCACGCATCCCTGGGGCGTATGGTCAACCCCAAGGGGGGAAGCTGAGAAAAGTTTAGGCGATTCTCAGGATGGATTCAAGCAGCCGGCATCCGCCCACGGCTTAGGCCGCGTGTCGCAAAGGGGTGTCGCCGGCCTGCACCAAACGCAGCGGTGGAACCATCTGCGAGCGCGCCAACACGGCCAAAGCGGCCTGTTCTTGGGCATTTAGCGTGGGAACAGGCTCGGCGCCGAGCAAAAACCCGACGATACAGTCGTCGCAACTGCTCTTGGGAGCAAGGCACTGGGCGCAATCAATCTTGATAGTTTTCATAAAGAACACATAACCAGGCGCCACCGACAAAAAGTGTCGGAGGGCGAACCTAGTGTGGTCAGCATGAATCGACATACCCTTGTAGGGTGCTGGACGGGATGGCTGGCAAGGCGGAGGAAGGAGCGATAGTGGACCTATCACGACCGACGACAACGCAGCCAGGCGCCCGTTCCAGTGCCCTACAACCCAGCTTCCTGGACCTGGGGGTGCCGCTGCGTGACGTGCTGTTCTGCGTGGTCGATCTCGAGACGACGGGGACGGGGGTGGATGCGGCCATCACCGAGATCGGGGCGGTACTGACGCAGGGCGGGGTGAACATGGGCGAGTTCCAAACCCTGGTCAACCCGGCCCAGCATGTGCCCGGCATGATCACGGTTCTGACGGGTATCACCGACGCGATGGTCGAGGATGCCCCGCCGATCGGCGTCGTGCTGCCCAGTTTCCTGGAGTTCGCGGCGGGCAGCGTCCTGGTGGCGCACAACGCCCGCTTCGATGTCGGCTTCCTGCAGCGGGCGACGGCCGCCCAAGGCGTCGACTGGCCTGGGTTCGACGTCGTCGACACCGTCGCCGTCGCGCGCCAGGCGCTGCACCGCGACGAGGTGCCAAACGTCAAGCTGGGCACCCTGGCACGGTATTTCCACGCCGCCACCCAGCCCGACCACCGGGCGCTGTCGGACGCCCGGGCCACCGTCGATGTGCTGTACGGCCTGTTCGAGCGCGTGGGCAATCTTGGTGTGACAACGCTGGACGACCTGGCGGAGTTCACCCGGCGCGTCTCGCCGGCCCGCCGCGCCAAACGGGTTTGGGCCAAGGCGTTACCGCAGGCGCCCGGCGTCTATTGGTTTTACGCCACCGGCACCGGGCCACGCCTGCCGGACGGCCAGGGGCACGAGGTGCTGTACGTCGGCAAAAGCGGCAATCTGGCGCGGCGTGTCGCCACGTATTTCACCGCCAGCGAGACGCGCAACCGCATGGACGAGATGGTGCGCGTGGCGTCCGGCGTTGATTACGTCGTGTGCGCCACGCCGCTGGAGGCCGAGGTACGCGAACTTCGCCTGATCGCCGCCCACCAGCCGCGCTACAACCGCCGCTCACGCCGCCAAGACCGCCTGACGTGGGTGAAGCTGACGGCCGACCGCTTCCCCCGGTTGATGGTGACCCACCGCGTCGACGCGGACGACTGCCAGTACCTGGGGCCTTTCACATCGCGCCTGGACGCCGACGACGCCATCGACGCGCTGCAAAACGTGTACAAACTTCGGACGTGCACCCTGCGGCTGAACACCAAACCGATGCCCGAATGCGCGCTGGGCGAAATGGGGCGGTGCCTCGGCCCCTGCCGCGACCCCGCCGCGGCGGCGGCGCCGTACCAGGATGTGGTCGAGGCAACGCGGCAAGCCTTGTCGCACGATATTCGCCCGACTCTGCAGGCCGGCGGCGCCCACGTCCGCACCCTTAGCGAGCAGCAACGGTTCGAGGAGGCTGCCGACACGACGCAACGCCTGGACGCCTACCGGGCGGCCGTCAGGCGGTGGCACCGGCTGGTCGGATTGGGGCGCTGCCCCCAGATCGTCGCCGCCCGTCTTCAGGACGACGCGTGGCACATTCATGTCATCCGGCACGGGGTTTTGGCGGGTGCGGCCGTCGCCCTGCCTGGCACGTCGCCGCGGCGCCTGGCCGAGGAAACCGTGAAGCTGGCTGCCACCGTGTTGCCGGGCCCGCATGGCCTGCCGGCGGGCACCGTCGAAGAGGCCGAGCGCATCGCCGACTGGCTGGAGACGCCCGGCACCCGCCTCATCGAGATCGACGGCGACTGGTCGTGGCCGACGTTCGCCGGCGTCGACGACGCGTCGATGCCGTCCCTACTGCTCGACCCCTACCCCGTCATCCTGCGCGTAACGTAGCACTGCGACTACGCGCAGCACAGGCTCCGTCGCAGGATCTGGTTACTCTTCGACGCTCACCGAGTTGATTACGACGTCCTGCATCGGGCGATCCGCCCGTCCCGTCTTGACGGCAGCGATCTTGTCGACGACCTTTTCGCTGGCCGCGTCGGCGACCTCACCGAAAATTGTGTGTTTACGGTTCAACCAGGGGGTCGCCGCCACTGTGATGAAGAACTGCGAGCCGTTGGTTCCGGGGCCGGCATTCGCCATCGCCAAAATGTATGGCTTGTCGAAGACGCGTCCGGGGAAGATCTCGTCGCCGAACTCGTAGCCCGGGCCGCCGCGGCCGGTGCCCGTCGGGTCGCCGCCCTGGATCATGAAGCCGGGAATGACCCGGTGGAAGATGACGCCGTCGTAGAAGGGGCCGGTGGTCGTGGCGCCCGACTCGTCCCGATATTCCTTCGTGCCGGTGGCCAGCCCGACGAAGTTGGCGACGGTCTTGGGGGCCTCTGTGTCGAACAAGTTCAGAACGATATCGCCCTGGTTGGTGTGCAATGTTGCCTTCACGGTCATCCTTTCGATGGTTAAAAATCGGCCCATCCATTGTGCCTCACCAAAAGGGTGCAGTGGTAGGTTGAAAGTAGTCGCGCCTGATCACAGGCCGGCTGTCCTCGCTCGATCACGGGCAGGACAAAACTAAGGAGGATTTCATGTCCGGCAAGCGCATCACGTTCGAGGAAGTCAGAGCCCAGGTCGGCGAAGCTGCCACCCAGGCCAGGGAAATAATCGTCCCATTTGCCATTGACGCCAAGGATCGCCTGGTGCCGCTCGCGATGGACGCGAAGGATCGCCTGGTGCCACTGGCCGAGGCGGCGGTCGAAAAGGCCCGCCCCCTGGCGCTCGACGCCAAGGAACGCCTCGCTCCTCTGGCTGAAGTGGCCCTGGAAAAGGCCCGTCCCGTCGTCGGGCATGCCCGCGAAAAAGTTGCCGACGTGGTCGAAGCCGACGTCCTGCCGCGCCTGTCCGACCTGCGAGACCAGGTCGAGCCGCTGGCGGCTCCGGGCGCCTTGGTGGTGGCCGCGCTCAAGGGTGACGACCTGGTGCCCGAGGTGACGGCCGCCGAACCGGTGGCCAAGAAGCGCCGCCACCCGATCCTCAAAATGCTCGGTCTGGCAATTCTGGCCGCGGCTATCGGGCTGGTGGTCAAGACGTTGCTTGATTCCCGTGACGACGGCTGGGAGCTACAAGACGCCGATGACGATGAGCTGGAGCCTGCCGTCGACGTGGCCGCGCCGACGCCTGCCGCGCAGGCCGAAGAAGGGGAGCCCGTCGACTACGGCGCAGGCTCGTACCGCGGCGACAACCCGCCCGCCGGGTTCACCATCAAGGGCAACGAGCGCTCGATGAAGTTCCACGTCCCGACGGCTCTCGGCTTCGAGCGCACCGTCACCGATCTGTGGTTCAATTCACCCGAGGCCGCCGAGGCCGCCGGGTTCACACGAGCCTTGCGCTAAACCAACACGCCGTCGGCTTGGGACAACACCCGGACCGACGGCGTGACAATGTCTGCCCAGCGACGACAAATCCCGGCACCGGACACGCCAAGCGCACCACCCGCATCGGGCAAGTTGAAGGTAACGCCCATTGGGGGTGTTCCCGAGACTGTGGGGGTGCAGCGATGGACGAGCAGGATTACCCAGGTTATGTCGACGACAACGATGACGAAACCGTCACCTGGACGCATTGGGTGTCAGCCGAGCCGTTCCAGGCCTGGCTGGGCCATTTGACGGCTGCCACCGGGATCGATCCGCTGGCCATCGGGGTGGCGGCCGGCATACCGACGGGCGTTGCCCGGCGGCTTTCCACCCCTGGCCGGCGCCGCCACCGGATCCGCGCGGTTGACGCGCTCGGGCTGCTGGCGCTCGACCCAAACGCGTTGATGGCAGACGGGCAAACCTTGTGCGACGCCCGGCCGGCCCACCTGTCGCTGCTTGAACTTCGCGCCTTCTGCCCTACCACCGACATCCTCGCCCGCAAACTCGGCATCGGGTTCGACGTCGCACAAGGTCTGATCGAGGGTTGGCTGGATGTCTGCCAGCGCTCGACGGCCTGGCGCTGTATCGCCCTGGCCAGCCAGATCACGTTCGAACGGGCAAGGCCCAACACGAATGTCATCAGCTTCCCGGGCGTCGCCGCCGAAACTCTCGAACTCGCCCAAGCTGCCTGAGGTGGCTTTGATCTGGTGGGCCACGGGCTCCGTGCTGCTGACGCTGCTTCACAGCGTCGTGATCGTCCCCCGGCTACCCGAACCGGCAGACGGCGTCGAACTGGGCAAACTGCCCTACGCCGCCCTGCTGACGCCACGACGACTGACCGGCTTGGCCGTCATGACGGTGTTGGCCCAGGCATCGTTGTTTGTCGCGCCACCGGCGGAACGCCCCCTTTGGCTGGTGTTCAACTCGGCCGTGGTCACCCTCGTCTGGGTGGACGCCTGCACCACCTGGCTGCCGTTGCGCCTGTCATGGCTGGCCGGCTCCGAGTTGGTAGCGGCGGCCTGCGTCGCCCTCATGCTGGCAGACGACCGCCCGCAACTGCTGGGCCGGCTGCTGGTCGGGGCAGCGGCTGCTGGTGTGCTGTGGTGGGGGTTCTATCACCTGAGCCACGGTGGCTTCGGATTCGGGGATGTGCGGCTTGCCCCACTGGCGGGGGCGATGGGTGCCACAATGGGCATCAGCGGCTGGTTCGCGGCACTGCTGGCCAGTTCCGTGATGGGTGCCGCCTGGGGATTGATCGCCGCCCGACGCCACCCGGCGCCGGGTACCACAAAAGGGTTCGCCTACGGCCCGTGGCTGTGGGCAGGCCCCTACATAGCCCTGGGTTGGGCGGCGCTGAGCTAGTGACGGCTGGCCGCGCCGGGCACCAGGATGGTGTCGTCGAGCGTGCCGGCCTGATCGGCCCGAATGACGTCGGCCACCACGCCAGGCAGCGTCAGCGGATCGACGGGCATGGGGGCCACACCGTCGGCCCGAGACCAGGTCGCCATCCATCCATCCGCTTGACGGGCCACCAGCAGCACCGTCGGCGGCGGGTTGTCGAACTCGTCCTTGATCTGGTAGCTGACGCCCATGCCGCCCAACGGCGCTGCCTCGCCGTCAAGGATGACGCAGTCGAAGACCGACTCGTCCAAAGCGGCGATGAGAGCCGCCGACGTGGCGAACTGCTTGATGGATATGGGCGGCAGGTCGTCGGCCAGGCTGTTGCCCAGAGCCGCGACGACCTGGTCGCGGACCGCGCGATTGTCGGAATAAAGCGCCAGCGACAACACGGCGCCGCCACGACGGGTTTCAGTTTGTTTCGCCATCACGCCGCCACTCACTCGGAAGCAGGCGCAGCGTCGGCCTCGGCTGAGATGATCTCGTCCTCGACCTTGCCGGCGGCGTCCGTCGCGGCAGCCGAGGCGTCGGTGGCAGTGGCGGTTGCGTCAGCGGCGGCAGCCTGGGGCGCTGCCTCGACAGCCGGCGCGGGCGAACCGGCCGTGATGCCCATCTTGGCCTTCATCGCCGCCAATTCGCTGTCGACGGCCGACTGTGACGCCATCGCGTCGAGCTGGCGGGTGATGTCGTCCTTATAGGTGCCTGTCGGGTCTTCGAGCGCGCCGGACGACAACAACTCGTCGACAGCGCTGGCGCGGGCCTGCATCTCTTGAGTCTTGTCCTGCGCGCTTTGGATAGCCTGACCGACATTGCCCAACTCGTCCGAAAGCCCCGCGAACGCGTCGTTGACCTGCACCTGGGCCTGGGCGGCCGAGTAGGTGGCCTTGATGGTCTCTTTTTGGGTCGCGAAGGCGTTGACGCGGGCCTGAAGCTGCGTGCTGGCCTGCACCAACTTGTCCTCTTCACCGGCCAATTGGTCGCGCTGGGTCGTCAAATCGGTCAACTGCTGCTGCAAGCCCGACTTGCGCGTCAGGGCCTCGCGGGCCAAATCCTCGCGGCCGGCGGCCAACGCCTGCTGGGCGGCGTCGGTGAATTTGTCCATCTGCCCCTGCATCTGGGTCATCTGCAACTCGACGCGCTTGCGGCTGGTGGCGACGTCGGCGACGCCACGACGAACCCGCTGCAACAGATCCTGCTGCTTCTGGTATGAATAATCGAGAGTCTCGCCAGGGTCTTCGACCTTGTCCAACATCTTGTTGGCCTTGGATGAGAAGATCAGCTTGATGCGATCAAAAATGCTAGCCATGGAACGTCCGTCCTTATCTCTTAATGGCATTGAGGAAGCACGCAACAAGCCTAGCTGATTGTGGGTCTACTGGCATCTACGCATCCGGGCTAAGATTGGTGCGTGCGGCGCAGGGTCGCCGTTTTGACGTATAAGGATGGATGCTGTGGGACTGTTTCGCCCCTACGACCAGAAGACGCCCGAAAAGGCGCCCGCGCCCGAGCCCGCGCCAGTAGCCACGGCGACGACGGTTGGCGCCACACCGAAGAACCGCCCGACGCCGACCCGTAGCCAGGCCCAGGCCGCGCGCATGGATGCGCTGCACCCCAAGCTGACGAAACGCCAGGCCGCCGCCCAGGACAGGGCCGCCGCCGAGAAGAAGCGCGTGGCCCAGATGCAGGCCGACGACAACCTGCCCGAGCGTGTGCTTCTGCGCAACTATGTCGATGCCCGTCTCAGCATCGTGCAGTTCATTCTGCCTCTGATGCTTTTGGCCGTGGTCGGCACTTTCGCGGTCTCCAAATCGACGGTGATGGCGATGGCGCTGACGATTTTCCTTTACGTCATCGTGCTGGCGTGCATCGTCACAGCTTTCCTTTTCTGGCAGGGTTACAAGCGCGAACTGGCCGCCCGTCTGCCCCATGCCAGCAGCAAGGGCCTGGCGATGATGATGGTCACGCGCATGATGATGATACCGAACATGCGCCAGCCGAAGCCCGTCGTCAAACGCGGCGAAAAATACTAGCCGGATCCTGCGCGGCCCAACCCCGTCATCCTGCGCGGAGCGAAGCACTGCGACTACGCGCAGCACAGGCTCCGTCGCAGGATCTACTTGACGTGGCTCGGGACAAATGGCGGTTTGACTACGTCAAACAACTCGACGCGGTCGCGGATTCGGACGCCCACAACATCACCGGCGTGAATTGACGCGTCAACCAACGCCAAGCCCATGCCCGTCTTCAGGGTCGGCGAGAAGGTGCCGGACGTCACCTCGCCGAGAGTTATGCCGGGGTCGTCGGAACGGACGACCGACATGTGGGGCCGCGGGATGCCGCGAGCCTGAGCCTTGATTCCGACCAGTAGGCGCGACGGGCCGTCATCCTTGACCCGACGCAGGGCGTCCGCGCCGTCGAAGCCAGGCTTGCTCCAGCCGACGGCCCAAGACAGCCCCGCCTCGACGGGGTTGATAGCCGGCGTGATGTCCTGGCCGTGCAGCGGGTAGCCCATCTCGGTGCGCAGAGTGTCGCGGGCGCCCAGACCGCACGGCTTGATGCCGAACTGCTGCCCGGCGTCCATGATCGCCGTCCACAGTTGCTCGGCGACGGTGTTCGGCGCCAACAACTCGTAACCCAGTTCGCCGGTGTAGCCGGTGCGGCAAATAAACAACCGCCGACCGAGAAACTCATCCATGCGGTAGTCCATGTAGCCCAGGCTGCTGGGCAGACCGGCCGCGTCCATGACGTCGCGGGCGGCCGGTCCCTGGACGGCCAACACCACCCAACCCTGGTGCTGGTCGATGATCTGGATGTCGCCAGGCAGGCCGTCACGCAACGCGTCCGCGACGGTGGCGGCGTTGGCGGCGTTGGGCACCAGCATCACGGAGTCGTCGTTGTGGCGATAGGCGATCAGGTCGTCCACCACGCCGCCAGCGTCGTTGCAGAGCATCGTGTATTGGCCCTGAAAATCAGCGATGCGCGTCAGGTCGTTGGTCAGGCGGGTGTTCAGGTACGCCGCAGCGCCGGGGCCTTCAACTGCCAGCTTGCCCAGGTGTGAGACGTCGAACAGGCCGACGGCTTCGCGCACCGCCGCGTGTTCGGCCAGCACGCCGCCACCGGCGTATTCAAGCGGCATCGCCCAGCCGCCGAAGCTGCCGAATTTGGCGCCCAGGCGGGCGTGGACGTCATACAGGGGCGGGCGGTGATCAGTCATGTCAGCCTTGCGCCTTCGCCGGCGGGGTACGGTGGGCGGCGTCCCAATTGCGCATGCGCTGCGGGTACGGGTCGAGGCCGGCGGTGTAGCACGTCAATTGGGCATCGGCGGCGAAATCGCGCCCCCAATCGGTGTCGGGTATCGAGTGGCGCAACCACTCGCCCGTGCCGGCCACCAGCAGCATTGACGCCTTGTTGAAACCGGTCGGCTCCTCTACCCAGGCGGCGACGCCGGGACGCGTCAAGATGAACTCGTTGAACACTTGTTCGGTGGCCTCAGCGGCCTCGGCCCGCTCACGGCGGGACGGCTTGCTGGTGCCGCCACGGGCGGGCCTTTTGCCACGGAGTCGGTCGAAGATCACCCCACGATTCTAATGGCGCACATGTACGCTTGTAGCTATGTCAGTCGATGTCACCTTGCCCACGCTTGGCGAATCTGTGCGCGAAGCCACCATCTCACGCTGGATGAAGGCCGTCGGCGACACTGTGACGCGGGACGAACCGCTGCTCGAGGTCAGCACCGACAAGGTCGACACCGAGATCCCGGCGCCGGTCACCGGCGTGCTGTGGGAGATCCGTTTCAACGAGGACGACGTGGCCCGGGTGGGTGACGTGTTGGGCGTCATCGGCGAGGCCGAGGAACCCACAGAGCCTGCGCGGAAACCCACGCCGAAGTCGGCACCGGCCCCCGCGCCGAAGCCAACCCCGACCGCTGCGCCCAAGCCGACCCCCACGCCGAGGCCAGCACCAGAGCCGAGGCCGGAGCCCACGCCGGAACCGGAACCGGAACCGGTACCACGCGAAACCGCCACGGCCAGCCAGGCGAGAGACAGGGTCGGCACTTTCGACCGACTGCTGGCATTGTTGAGCGCACCGCTCACGGCGCCATCGGCTCAATTCGACATGACCCCTTACATGACCGCGTCGGAATTGAACCCCGAGGCCGATGACGAAGACGGGGTCGACGCCGCCTTCCCGGCTGACGACGACATGGAGCCGACGCGACTGATCGTGCCGCCGCTGGCCAAGGCCGGTTCGGCCGAGGCGCCGACCATACCGGTGCCCGCTCTGGACGAGCCGCACGACACCTACGTCACGCCGCTGGTACGAAAGCTGGCCGCCGAACTGGGCGTCAACCTGGCGCAGGTCCATGGCAGCGGTGTGGGCGGACGTATCCGCAAACAAGATCTGCTGAAAATGGCCAGCCGGCCGCTGACCAAACCGGGCGCCGTGGTCAATGGCGCCGACCCGCGACGCGGCACCAGCCAGCCGCCCTCCCCTGCCCGTATCGCCCGGGCTGAACTGGCCACCAACGCGACATTGGCGCTGGCCGCCAGCATCGAGGTGGACGTCACCAGGGTGCGGGCCACAACGGGCAGCTACATGGGCGCGATACTTCAGGCGGTCGCCGCGGCGCTGCGGGTGATGGGTGAGCTCAATGCGTCCCTGCTGGGTGACGCCGTGGTGTTCCACAACACCGAAAGCATCGGCTGGGTGGTTGACACCACCGTCGGGCCTCTGGCGCCCGTCATCCACGACGCTGGCCAGCTTGCCCCGGAAAAGATCGAAGCCGCCATCGAGGCCCTGGTGATCCGGGCTTCTGCCGGCACGCTGAACCCCGCCGATCTGGCGGGCGGCACGTTCACCGTGCGGGACGACGGTGCCGCCGGCCTGGCGTGGGCGATGCCCGCGATAAACCGTCCCCAGGTGGCGGCGATGAGCATCGGCTGCATCAACCGCCGGGCCGAGGTTTCCGACGACGGCACTGTGGCGAACCGCGAAACCGTCTACCTGACGCTGGCCTTCGACCGTCGCGTGGTCGACCCCGGGGCCGCCGCCACCTTCCTGCAGCGCGTGAAAGCCACGCTTGGCCGCTGACGGCCGGCCAGGCTAAAATGACACGGCTGAGGCCCACCGACAACGAGGAGTGACATGGCCAGTGATCGGGCGAAAGAAGTCGCCGAGCGCCAAAAGGCGGAAGCCAAGGCCCTGAAAGAGGCCAAGAAGAACTC
>Ga0123357_10004432_pt1 | contig 16478 bp, 20 predicted proteins | sample TergutEmb28metaG_FD_89873 | JGI IMG/M metagenome (GOLD analysis project Ga0123357, IMG submission 89873) | Embiratermes neotenicus P4 segment gut microbial communities from Petit-Saut dam, French Guiana - Emb289 P4 | ecosystem: Host-associated > Arthropoda: Insects > Digestive system > Gut ... | reverse complement strand
CGTAAGCCGCACGTCCGGCACAGCGACGGCCTGAAACGGGCGACATGACAGCGGATGCTGTGCAAAGTTTGATAACATCACGAGGTTTTATAGTGTGTGCGGCTACCTTTTAAATGTAGTAAAACATCATCCCGATGTATTGGAGTGGGCCTACCCGGATTTGAACCGGGGTCAACGGCTCCCAAAGCCGCAAGTATACCAGGCTAGCCCATAGGCCCACCGATGTGAGCATACCGATTTGATTATTAAGATTTCGCTTAATTAGCGTCCGGTCCGTTTACTATATGGATGTAAAAGCGGCAAACCATTCCGGCAGTCTATCTGATCGCGTCCAATTTCTCCAATTCCTTTATCAGAAGCTTTGTCGCAACGCCTCTGTGCGATATGTCGTTCTTTTCATCCATGGGCAGTTCGGCGAAAGAACGTTCGCCGTCCGCGCTGAATATGGGATCGAACCCGAATCCATCAGACCCCCGTTCCTTTTTCAGGATCATTCCTTTGCATACGCCGGTGACCATGATCGTCCCGCCGTTTATGTCGGCACCGATACAGCACCGGAACTCCGCGTCCCTGTTCTTCCGTTCTTTCATCAATTCCAGTATTCCGTCGTTGCCGATCGTCTTCTGAACGTACGAGGAATACACTCCGGGGAACCCTTTCAGGTCGCATACGAAGAGTCCGGAATCGTCTATCATGAAATCCCTCAGTCCTTTGTTCCTGAGCTCTTCCATTCCTTTCTCAACAACCTCTTCAAGACTTGAGACCTGCGGTTCATCATACGGTATCCTCATATGTTCAACCTCAAGACCCAGATGAGATAACGCCGCCCGGAATTCTCTCACTTTTCCCAGGTTAGATGTTATGATCTTGATCCTCATGTGTATCTCCCTCTGCTCTTTATGTCATCGACCCGTCTCATCACCGATTCTCCGTCGGAGGTGTTCTCTTTGTATGAATTTATCAAAACATCGAACATATCGTCTATGCAGGAATGCGCGGAGGTGAACGCTCTTTTCATAAGATGGATGTCGACGCCCATCTCCTCTATGTCGATGGTCGTATCTCCGAGTGACAGGTCGATCAGGCACAACTCTCCGTCAGGGGTCAGTATCATGTTCGATGTCGTGAGATCGCCGTGGCAGATCTTCGCCCGATGAAGTTTCGCAAGAGCTTTACCGATCATCCTGCACAGTTCCTCCGAGCGTTCCGGCTGTTCATCCAGGATCTCCTTCACACGCTTGCCGTCGATGTACTCCATGGTTATGCTGCATTCTTTGAGATCTATGTCATAAATGACCGGCGTCCTGACCCCGGCGGCCCTTGCTTCGCGCATAAGCCTCGCTTCGTTCTTTGTCCTTGACGCGCGCAGTCTCCTGTCAAGTTCCGGATGACGGTATCCTTTCATCGGACGCACCTTGAGGATGGCCTCCCTTTCCATATAGACGGTCCTGAAGACCTTTGCCTCCGCACCTTGGCCTATCATCTGCATTGTCACGTCATTATTGTATCATATCTAAATCTTTATTATCCGCGTGCCGTTCTGAGTACTGATGAGATGCACGATCACCGGCGACATACAGCAGCTTGCCAACATTGAGATCTCGGAGAAAGAAGAGTTCGTCGCGGCCGCCGGGGCCATGACATACGCCTCCGGCAATGTGAGCATGGACACCAAAGTAAAGGGCGGATTGCTGAAAGGTCTTCGTAAGAGCGCGTCACTCGCCGTCAGGTTCAGATCTTCCGGGGGCACAGGCGTCATCGGTCTTTCCGGACCCGTTCCCGGAAGGATCATCGATCTCGATGCGAGGGTGCCGTGGATATTCCAGAGGTCCGCATATCTCGGCTCGGAAAGCACTGTTGACATCGATACCGCATATCATAAAAAATTGCCGTCATCGATCTTCGGCGATGAGGGGCTTGTCCTCATGGAGGCGTCCGGCCCCGGTTCGGTCATGCTGTCGTCGTGCGGCGACTTCTACGCCCTGGACCTGAGTGTGCGCGAGCGGTACACTGTCTCAGCCGCCAAAGCGTTGGCATGGGAGTCTTCAGTCGATTTCGATATCTCTTCGGTAGGGAACATGAAAGCGGCCATGTTCGGTTCCGAAGGTCTCTTCGTAATAACCCTTACGGGGCCGGGAAAGATCATCATACAGTCCTCGAGCCTCGGCGATATGGCGGCGTCGGTAGGTCACATAGGGCAGAAATGAACTGAGTTAGCTTAACTGTAGCCATACATCTTTATCAACCCCGTCTGCGTTTTTGCTGTGTGAAACGAATACCTGTCGGGACAGCGTCCTTCGACAATCTTCTGGGTGGAGGAATAGAGGCCGGAAGTATCACACTGCTTTACGGTGAAGGGGGTTCCGGAAAGACGAACATCTGTCTGCAGATGGCGTACAATCTCATCAAGGACGGGAATCTCGTGGTCTACGTTGACACCGAAGGTCTTTCCATCGACAGGATACAGCAGATATTCGGGGACGACTCACTGATAAAGAATCTTCTGGTGTTCTCGGCGCATAGTTTCGAGGAGCAGATGGAGAAGATCGGGAAGGCGGCAAAACTCGCAGAGACCAACAACCGTGTCGCTCTTCTGATAGTGGATTCGATGACCGGTTTCTATCGCCTGAGGTCTGACGAGAATTATGTGAGGAGCGAACTGAGCAAAGAGACCGAGATCCTCCTGAGGATGTCCCGCAACATAGATATCCCTGTGCTTCTCACATCTCAGGTATACGCCGACATCGGTTCTGGAACGATAGAGATGCTCGGCGGCCACGCCATGCGCCATAACGCCAAAACAATAATCCGTCTGGACAAACGGAACAACGGACGGCGTGTCGCAGTGATAATCAAACACCGGAGCATGCCTGAGGGCAAGTTCGCCAACTACCGCATATCCGAGTCAGGCGTAGAGAGCGATTAGACATCCCTGGACATCGCGAATTCCGCAAGAGCGGCAAGGAATCTTTTGTCCTGAGAGTCCTTCAGTACATCCAGCTTCGCCATGGCCTTTTTTGTATAATCCTCGGCAAGGCCGAGTGCGAACCTTATGCTCCCGGTATCCTCCAATATTCCGCGGACCACCTGTATCTCATCCTCGGACGCATCGATCTTACCGAGGATGTTCCTGAATTCTTTCATGGCCCTCTGATCCTTGATGTTCTTCAGAGCGTGGGTCACCATGACCGTGCTTTTTCCTTTCCTTATGTCGTTGCCTGCAGATTTTCCCGTCTTTTTCGGGTCTCCCATTATTCCGAGTATGTCGTCGAACATCTGGAACGCCACGCCGAGCAGCATCGCGTATTCGTGTACCGCTTTGACCGTCCTGTCATCGGCGCCGCCGATCATGGCGCCTCCGGCAGCGCTCGCTGCGAAAAGGACGCTGGTCTTGAGACGTATCGTCTCTACGTACTCGTCCATGCTCACTTCTTCCCCGTTCTCGTTGTTCACGTCCATCTGCTGTCCGCGTGCGAGGTCCCATACCGCCTCAGAGGTTATCTTCAGGACCTTTCTCAGAACGGAGTCTGGCACATCCAGTTCTGCTATGATATCGAACGCCTTTGCGAAGAGGGCGTCCCCGGCCAGGATCGCTGTCGGCATTCCGTATTTCACGTGCGATGTGGTCATTCCTCTTCTGACCTCATCGCCGTCCATGAGGTCATCGTGTATCAGCGTGAAATTGTGAATATATTCGATGGCAACGGCGAACGGTACGGCCTTCTCCTTGTTCCCGCCGACCGCACCTGCGGCGACGATCGCTATGGCCGGCCGCATCCTTTTGCCGCCGGCATAAGGATACTGGCGCGACGCCTCGATCAGGTTGTCCGGCTTCTCGTCACCGATATATCTCTGAATTGGGGCATCAAGCTCCTTGGACATTCTGGCAAGTTCCTTCTTAACATCTATCATTGCATCCATTCCTTTGTCTTCCCGGTTATGATGTGGTCGCATCCGGTGAGTTCTGAGATATTGGACGATCCGGTCAGGAACATCGCCGCCCTCAGTTCTTCACGTATTATGATCAGTTTGTTCTTGACGGCGTCCGCGGATTCCGTCGCTTCTCTGAGGACCAGGTTCGCCGCCCCGGCGCAGCATGCGCCCAGTGTTATCGCGTTGGCCACGTGCAGCCCGGTCATCACGCCCCCGCTCGATATTATGGGGATGCCCACATTTGCCTCTATCGTCGATACGGGCGCAGGTATGCCCCAGTCGAAGAATGTCGATCCTAGGCGCGAACGCACTTTGTCATTGGCGTTCTCAGCTCTGTAAAGTTCGACGGCTGAAAAACTTGTTCCGCCCATCCCGGCAACGTCAATGGCCCTGATCCCCGTCCCTTTCAGTCTTTCGGCCGTTTTTCTGGATATGCCGGCCCCGGTCTCCTTGACGACGATCGGAAGGCCCCTGGCCATCGAACGTATCGCATCATAACACCCTTTGGAGTTGACGTCGCCCTCAGGCTGCACGACCTCCTGGAGGAAGTTCAGATGTATCGCAACAGCGTCCGCATCGATCAGTTCGCCTGCAGCCTTTATGTCGTCGTGGGTGAAACTCTTCTTTTTTTTCTGTGTTACTAGCTGCGGGGCGCCGACGTTCCCGATCACAAGCGGGACATCGTAATCCTTTACAACAGCATAACTGTCAGTGTCCATCTTCTCTATGGCAGCCCTCTGACTTCCGACGCCCATCCCTATGCCGAGTTCGGAACATGCTTTCGCTATATTCTCGTTTATCTTCTTGGCGTCTTGGAAACCACCAGTTATCGCGGTCACAATGAACGGGAATTCTAACTTTTTCCCGAGAACTCTGGCACTGGTGTCTATCTCATCCGGATCGATCTCCGGGAGCGCTTCATGTACGAGCCTTATGTCATCCCAGTAACAGTATCCCGGAGATACCTTCCTATTCAGTGCTATCTCGATATGGGCCGCTTTCCGTTCTTTCATCTTGGTCATCGGATACCTCCCTTCACTCTTGTGCATATAACATCCTCTCCTGACAGGAGCGACCGCAGGCGCCCTTTCACCGTGCCGTTGACAAGGACGCAATCCCTGTCCGGAGAAGACATCCTCAGCATCGATTCCATCTTGGCACGCACCCCTCCGGTGACATCCGCCACGGTCATATTCGTGGCGGCGGTTCTGAGCGAGTCATCGCTTACCGCCTCTATAAGAATAGCGTTCTTGTCGGTCTTCGGATCACGGTCGTACAATCCGTCCACATCCGATACGAAGACGATCATCTCCGGCGAGAACGCTGAGGCAAGGAATTCCATTATCCTGTCGCCGGAACATATCCCGAACTTCCTCCTGCGGTCGAGAACGACATCGCCGAACATCACGGGCATTATTCCCAGATCAACGTATCCTTTCAGAACATCTACATTACCGATCATCTCCCCGCCGTCGATCTCGAAGCACGATCCTGTCGGCACCGAGACCACGTTAAGACCGGCATCTATCAGTTCATCCATTACCATATTGTTCAGGTCGCGCATATCATGGGACACTTTTACCACTGCGCTTATCTGTCCGTCGTTGACATAACCGTCCTGAAGACGGAACTGCTTCGCGACGACGTGGCCGAACGATCCGGCCCCGTGCACGATGATGGCATCTTTGCCAGATTCTTTTATCTCCTTACACAATTCGGATACGCGGCGTCTGTTGAACACTCTGTATTTCGACTTGTCGGTAATGACGCTACCGCCTAGTTTGATAAGGATCATCATGTGATTGATGATTCTGCTGTATTATAAATTATCTACATTATCACCGGACCGTCACAGCATGGGCTGAACGGATGAATGGAAGAAGTGGCTGACAGCGTTTCCGTGTTCCCGTACGCTCGCGCAGTACAGTACAAACGGAGACGTGGGCGGACTTTACTGCCGGGTTCGGAATGGGACCGGGTGTGACCCCGCCGCTATGGCCGTCATACCAAAACATGGGATGTTGGTCACATATATAACATTTTTTATTATTCCGTTGGAAGGCGGTCGTTCGGGCGTAACCTCTCCTCCGAATACGGATCCCCAAATGAAGCATAACTGTAGTATTCATGTTTTTTATAGGATAACGCAAAGACCCGCTCAGCCGGAATTTGGGCAGTCCGAGGTGCACGCGGACTCTTCCACTCTGGTGCACCCCGGAACCAACCCGGCAGGAGGTGTGTATAACGCAGCCCCGAACCGGATGGATCCGGATCGTGGTCAGATGCGGAACGATGACAATTGTCATCGATATCCACTGATGACCACAGATTGGCCCGCTTAAGGGCCCGGTCCGCGGGAGTTATCTCCCCGGGTCGTTATACTCTGCATATTACAAGACAGCGTACGCTTATTTATCTTTAACGCGCCGGCCGTCTCTTTAGGAAAGATCTTTGTTCCAGATCATTTAAACGAGGTCTCGTCGTGTTCCAGGACCTCTTTCCAAAGTTCGAGGGTCTTCATCGCCTCTTCCTCGTCCATGGTCTCTATCGCAAAACCCGCATGGACCACGACCCAGTCGCCTATGTTGGCTTCTACCATAGTCAGGTTCGCCTGACGGACGACGCCTCCGAAATCTATGTTCCCCACGTCTCCGGAGACCGATATTATCTTACCTGGAACTGCAAGGCACACATTCTCACCCGCTGATTATCTTTATTATCGCTTCCGCCGGCTGTCCGTCCGCTTCGGTAAGCGCTTCGACCGCCGCATCGCGGCCGCATCCGGTCTGCGACATGACGAGTTCGATATCCTCGTCCGGGAATGACATTCCGGCGTCTGAAACGGACCCGAGCGGTCTCGTCTCCGCGTCCCCGGTTATCTGGTAGTTCTTCGTTCCCTGGACTTCCATTATGTTCACGTTCGGATTCTTTATCACGATTTCCTCGCGCAACGTCCTGATTATGACCTCGGTCACATCTTTCATCTCTTCGTTGCGTATCCCCATCTTACGCATGGCCTGTTTCATCTGGCGAGGGTTCACTCTTCCGCCCGGCATCATATCATCTCGATGCACACGGTCCCTTATTAAAGTTGTCAGTTGGCCAGGGCCTGTTTAACGTCGGAGACAATGTCTTTCAGAACATTCTCGGCATCATCTGTATTCGGTATGCCTCCCTGCGCGAACTCCTTCGTACCGCCTCCGCGGCCCCCGTACTTGTCCAGCACTTTCTTCAACATTATGTTGCTGGTGATCTTTTCGGAGCCCGATGCTACGAAAACAGAGACCGATGAGCCAGAAGATACTATTACCGAAACGCCTCCCGATGATCTGAAACGGTCGGACGCATCAATGAATGTCTTCTTGTCAGCGGCCGGGAAAGATCCGCTGTATACTGTCACGCCGTTCACGTTCTCGCCCCTCAGTTCCCTGAGCGTCCTCGAAAGAACTGTGTTCATTGCCTTTTTTGACGAATCTGCCTGTTCCTTCAGGTTCAGCGCGGCCTTCACGGAGTCCTTAGGTGTGCTTCCCAGCATCTCTGATATGATCATATCGTTGTTCGCCAGGTCCGTCGCGTGGTCTATCGCGTCCCATCCTATAATGAAGTGTATGGTGAATCCCTCTTTCCCTGCGGAGACCTTCTCATTGACGAGGATCGCTCCGATCTCTCCCGTCTCCATCACATGGGTGCCGCTGCACGCGGCCGAATCCACATCGCCGATCTCGACGACCGTGATCTCACCGCCCTTTATCTTCTCCATGTCCATCCGTACATCCTTCAGGGCAGGGTCGTCCTTGGACAAGACATTCTTCCTGATCGGAAGATTCTTTCTTATGCTCTGATTCACCGAGGCGACCGCTTTGCGTATGATCTCCCAATCCACGTCTCTGTCGACCGTGACGCTTTTCGTTCCCTCAGTGATGAATATCTTCACGATCCCAAGCTCCGGGTACGATCTGTGCAGAGCACCGAAAAGAAGATGTTCCGCGGTGTGCCCCTTCATCAGGTCGTATCGTCTGTTCCAGTCGACGCTGCACCACACCTTGTCCCCGTTCTTCAGATCGTTGCCTGGAACAATGTGCACTATATCGGGACCCTTCCGTTCCGTTCGGACGACCTTGTGTCCGCGTATGGATCCTGTGTCATACTCTTGTCCGCCTCCGCCGGGGTAGAATGCGGTGGAATCCAATATCACCTCTTGGCCGCTGACGCTGACGGCCGTAGCCTCGAACTCGGATACGTACGCATCCTTCCTGAATATCTCATCGGTCATATTGTCACCGTTGATTGGCGAATAACCGGGATTCAATAAATAATTGATTGAGCCGCGATTTGATATGTTCTTCTAAGCATGGTCGGGGTTGCGTCAGTGCTGATAACGAGTATATTCAGATGAATGAAGGAAAATCTTATTTAAGGATGTGATATTAGCCGCATCTAAGGGATATTGATGAGAAGAACACACACCTGCGGCGAACTCAGGACATACGACCTTACGAGGGAGGTATGTCTGCAGGGCTGGGTAAGATTTTCGAGAGACCACGGCGGAGTAGCATTCATAGATCTTGCGGATGCGTACGGCATCACTCAAGTAGTGTTCGACCCCGAGAATCTTCCGGAAGGCGTCAACAGCCGCAGGATCGCGAAAGCGATGAAAGGGTTCACAAGGGAATCGGCGGTCTCCGTGAACGGCATTGTCCGCAGACGGCTGAAAGGCACGGAGGATGCTCGGAACCCGACAGGCGACGTAGAGGTCATGATAACCAGTGCTGAGGTACTCAACAGGTCCAAGGCCCCGCCGTTCGAGATAGGCGATCAGAAAGAATCTGTTCTTCCCGGAGAGGACGTGAGGTTAAGGTATCGGTATCTTGATCTCCGGAGAACGGAGATGATCGAGTCATTGAGATTCAGAGCAAAATTCATCTCTGCGGCCCGCGAGTATCTGGAAAAGAACAGCTTCATAGAAGTGGAGACACCGATGCTTACTAAAAGTACCCCAGAGGGCGCCAGGGATTTCATAGTCCCGTCACGAGTACATCCCGGGACATTCTACGCACTGCCGCAGTCACCGCAGCTGTTCAAACAGCTGCTGATGGTCGGATGCATGGACCGCTACTACCAGGTGGCCAGATGCTTCCGCGACGAGGATTCGCGCGCAGACCGCCAACCGGAGTTCACGCAGCTTGACATGGAGATGTCGTTCGCGGACATGAAGGACATGCAGAAGATGATCGAAGGTCTGATCGTCCACATATGGCGGGTGCTGTACAACAAAAGACTGAAGACCCCCTTCAAACGGATAACGTATGAAGAGGCGATGAACAGATACGGTTCGGACAAGCCCGACCTGAGATACGGGCTGCCTATGACAGACATAACCGACATAGTCAAGGACGCGCCGTACGAAATATTCCAGAAAGTTCTCTCAAAATCAGGTGTGATAGTCGGTCTCAATGTCAAATCGGAGATGGCCGGGGATAAGATCGGAAGGAACGAGATAGACCGTCTGATCGAGTTCGTTAAGAAGAGTGGGCTCGGCGGTATGACGTGGATGCGTGCGACAGATGACGGATTGGACAGCAACATAGTGAAATACTTCACCGGCAGCGTCCTGTCCGATCTCAGGACTGCACTTGACGTAGAGAAGGACGATCTCCTGCTCCTGCTCGCGGGTCCGAAGAAGAAAGTCCTCGAGACCGGCGGTTTGCTCAGAAAGAAACTTGCGGAAGATCTCGGTCTGATTGATCCAGGCACATTCCAGTTCGCTTGGCTCGTATCCTGTCCTTTGTTCGAGACAGACCCGGCATCCGGTAGGAATGATGCGTTCCATCATCCGTTCGTGCTTCCCACCGCGCCGCTTGATTCCGACCAGGTAGGGGGGGCGTCGTTCGATCTCATACTCAACGGGAACGAACTCGGAAGCGGATCGCAGAGGATAAACGACCCGGAGCTGCAAAGGGAAGTGTTCAAGATACTCGGGATGTCCGAGGAGAAGATCGAGGCGGATTTCGGATTCTTCCTGGAAGCGTTGGGATACGGAGCACCTCCGCACGTCGGCATCGCACTGGGCGTGGACAGGATCATAAGTATACTGCTCGGCAAAGAGACGATACGCGACGTGATAGCATTCCCCAAGAACAAGAGGATGCAGTCACTCATGGACGGATCGCCCAACAAGGTCGACGACGACAAGCTCGAGGAGCTTCAGATAATGTCTATAGCGATAGGCGATATCGATATTGACAATCTTAAGTGATCTCGTCCGGTATGCGCACGCATCGGCATCGCAACGGGCTTTGGACAGGATCATAAGTGCAGCTCGGCAAAGAGACGATACGTGATGTGATAGCGGTTCCCGAAGAACAAGAGGATGCAGTCACTGATGGACGAATCGTCCGATAAGGCCGACGACAAGCTCGGGGAGCTTCAGACACCGTCCACAGCGATAGGCGATATCGGCGATCTTAAGTGATCATCCCGTCCAGTATACGCTTGGTAGCTTCCACTATATCTGACGATGAGTACGACCCCCCGGTCTCCTTCATCACGGCGCCGATGACCCTGTTAGCCGCTTTGTCGTTCTTACGATAGTCGTCGACCACGGACGGATTGTCTGCGACGGCTTTCGTTATGATCGCCTCCAGATCGGTGCTGTTCTTCTCAATGATGTCGGGGCTGCTGCCACTGACCAGTGATTTGAGTTTCTTAGAGCATTCGATATCGTTGATCTTCCCCTCTTTGAAGAGCACTACGGTCTCGATGATGTCATCCCTCTTGGAGTCGATCTCCTCTTCGACCGTCTTCCATCCGGAACTTATCGGTCCGGTGACCCATTTAACCGCGGTCTGCGCGTCTGTTCTTTTGGCTATCTGTTCGAACAGTTCCGCCAGCCTGACGGATGTGTTCACCATCTGCTTCGAGATCTTCTCGTCTATGCCGAACTCGTTATGGAACCTCAGGGCCATGTTCTGCGGGCTCTCCTTCGCGACCACTCCGTCAGCTATGTGCTTCACGTGAACGATCCCGAGGTTAGGCTCCCCGATGTACGCATAATCGCCCTCGTACTCTTTCTTGCGGGCGCCGGTGGTGACTCTGCGTTCCTCGTCGTAATGCCTTGTTTCCCTTTCTATCTTTCCTCCGGCCTTCAGGACCTTGGTCTGCCTTACGGCTTCGAAGGTCAGCGCACGTTCAACGTTCTTGAGACCCGAGACATTCTTCACTTCGCATCTTTCGGATCCCATGGAGATGTTGCAGTCCACGCGGATGCTTCTTTCTCCGTCGTCGGGAAGATCGACAACGTGGCGTATGTCCTTCAGAAGGGCGGTCAGGAACTCCCTCGCCTCCTTCGGCGTTGCGATGTCCGGTTCGGTGACTATCTCGACCAGCGGCATTCCGCTCCTGTTGTAATCTATAAGCCCGGTATCTCCTGATTTCTTCATGCTGCCAGGGTCCTCTTCCAGATGCGCCCTGGTTATCCTGATGGGCTTCTTTCCCAGATAGTATACGCCCTTCCCGCCTATCGGCGTCTCGTATTGAGTGACCTGATAGTGGTTGCAGATATCAGGATAGAAGTAGATCTTCCTGGAGAACCATATGACGTCCGGAACGGTGCAGTTCAGAAGTTTCGCGATCCGTATCCCTATCTCTATGACCGCCTTGTTCAGCGACGGTTTCGTTCCCGGCATCCCCATGCACCCGGGGCATATGTGCTGGTTCGGATGGTCAGCACCGGTCGTCGGACACGAACAGAACATCTTTGACTTCGTCGGAAGCTGGACATGGATCTCAAGACCTATCTTCATGAGGACACCTCCGGACGTTCTATGTCGAATGCTCTTTCCCACGCATCCGCCGCCGACAGAAGGACATCCTCGCCCCATCTGTCAGATACGAACTGCATGCCTATCGGCATACCGTCGTGGTATCCGCACGGAACAGAAAGACAAGGCAGACCGCAGAACACAGGGGGTATAGCAAAAACTCCGGCGGAGTAAGAACCGGCGGAACTCATTTTCCCTATCTCGTCGAACTTGGGGGCTATGAACGGCATTGTCGGTGTAAGGACGGCGTCACAGGTCCTCAGAACTTCTCTGTAATCGTCTATGACAAGCTGTCTGACCCCGAGGGACCTCAGGTAGAGGTCGCTGCGGTTTTTCCCGATAGTCATATATGTTCCCATTATCGTCCTCAGTTTTACTTCGTTGCCGAAGTACTTGGTACGGAATGACCTGAAGTATTCATCGAACGGCATGGTAAGATCCCCGTCCTGGCGGCCGCACCTCATGCCGCAATATCTGGCCAGGTTCAATGCGGTCTCCGTGACGCACAGGATATAGTGCGCAGGCATAGCGTACTTTAGATTCCGGATCTCAACGATATCGATGTCCACGGACATGCTCTTCAGTTTCTTCAAAGAATTCTCGAATGCGGCACGGACTGGAACGCTCACGTCATCCGTGATGCCTTTAGGCACGGCCACCGACTTGAGTTTCCTGCCGCCGATCTTCAGATCCGGCTGCACCATGGAAACAGGGTCATTCTTGTCCTTGCCCGATATGATCGGAAGATACTTCTTCAAAATGCTGCTCCTTGATGCCAACAATCCTATCGGCCCCATGGAACTGGTACTGTCTATCAGACCGTGCCTTGAGACGCGGCCGTGCGTGGGAGTTAGACCGAATACCCCGCAGAACGCAGCCGGCGAGGATACGGAACCTCCGGCGGACGTGCCGAGCGCAATATGTCCGTCGAATACGGAGGCGGCGCACGACGCCCCGCCGGATGAACCGCCGCACGACCTTTCCGGATCGAACGGGTTCCTCGGGATCCCGAGACCAGTGGTGCAGAATGCGTTCGACCCGAACTCGTCCATGTTCGTCTTTCCTGCGAGCGAGCACCCGTGTCCCTTCATCTTCGATACGACAGTGGCATCAAAGACGGGACGGTATCCCTCGAGTATCCTGGACCCGGCGGTCGCCTGGAATCCTTTCGCGGAAATGTCATCGGAGACCGAGAACACGGAATCGTCGTTGAACGAATCAGCGACCTCGCTGAACATATGATATTTTTTGTTGAGGTCTGCGTACGCGGTCATGCGACCTTAGGCCCCCTTATGAAACCGTCATACGTTTTCATGCTACCGAGCATCTCCTCAACGGTGCTGTCTATTATGGGAACATCCTCTCTGAGGACATCCGATACGCCGATGGGATCGAAGCACAAGGAATCATTCTTGGGGGCGCCATTAAGGGAATTCAAAACATCTAGGATTTCGTCGATCTCTTTTTTGAATTTTTTCAGTTCCTCATCACTGAGGCCAATACGCGCAACATCCGCAATGTGTCTTATCATATCGGTGTCCATAATGTCACCTTGTCGGCCATTACAGACATATCATATCTACTTTTTCTTGCAATGAGGGAAAATGATCATCAACAACAAAGGCTCAGTCTCAAAATCGGGCTCAATATGATTGTTTGTAAGAACGAGTAAGACCATCAAGAAAGGATTATAACCAACGTATATGTTTAGTATAGACATGGCAGGCGACCTCGAAAAGAAACTGGCGGAAGGAATGAGAGCGATGGACCAAGGGGATTTCAAGAAGGCGTATTCATCCTTCAAAAAACTCGCTACAGAGTTCCCTGAGAGCGCAGAGGTATGGTTCTACAAAGCTGAGACGGGGAACTACGCCGCAGGGATGTCCGGTGCCAAGATCGCTGACGATGAGGTGGCCGAAGCGTATAAGAAAGCGATTGAGCTGGATCCTGAGAACAGCGAGTACTTCGCATCATACGGGGCGTTCTGCATATCCGTAGGGAGATTTGAAGAGGCCGAGAAAGCGTACAGTGAGGCTGCCGAGATGGACGAATCGAATGCGTCGCGTTTCTACTCGGAGTTCGCCGCCGATTATTACAACGCAGTGCTGGCAAGGTTCGGGGAGATAATGGATGACCCCAAGGCAAGGGCGCCGTACGCCAAGAAAGCGATCGTGTACATGCTCAAAGCACTCGAGATATCCCCAGAAGAAGCTAAGACGCTGCTGTAATCATTTTCTGAGTTCCCCGAGAGAGGTCTGTCTCTCGGCGAACGCATTGTGCTTGTGGATCGACTCCTCTGATTCGCTGACAACGGTCAGGAAGACATCGTCCGGAAGATCCTTGAACTCCTCGACGATGAGCTTCAGGGCGTCGCGCACGACATCCTCGACAAATTTCGGATTCTTATGTGCGTTCATGACCACTGCGGCCTCGTCATCGCGTTTCAGTATCTCGAACGTCGGTGAGGAGAAGGACCTTTCCACAAGGTCTATGAGATCATCAGCCTCGACCTCGACACCCTCATCCATTGACATTATGACGGTGCATACGTTACGCTGATTATGTGACATGATCGGAGTATCGTCGGAACTCCCGAGTATCTCCCTGACGGTCTCCTGAGCGCACGGGCACGCCGTCATACCGATGACCTCGGCTCCGAGCGTCTTCGTAAGCACACCATCCCTTTCGGCGGACGCTCCGCCGATGAGCTTGTATAGCTCGAGCGTCTCGCGCCCCTTCGGTGTTCTGGCGGTCCGGAAGTATTCGGCCTCTATCTCGACGTCGGCCGTACTTGCGTACTCATGTTTATTAAGGAGTCTTTTACAGATGTCGACCGCGAGCGCCTCTATCCCCGGAACAGGGGACCCGACGCTCTCGTTGACTATCTCCCGCAGTATCTCCAGATTTCGGGAAAGATGCGAACCCTTCTGTTCGGCAGGAAGGTCCACGAACACATCGATGGTGCACATGAGGGTGTTGTTCACTTTTGTGTCCTTCCCTTTGCGTTTCACGTGTACCGGTTTCCTGACCCCGGTCACTCCGACCCTTGTCAGTCTGAACCCAGTATCGGTTGTTCTGTTCTGGACGTCACACCTGTAATTCATGATAGCTAAGGCAGTATGCCGAATGTCTTATAACTATATGCGTCAACCTAAATCTTGGTCATGACGAAGGTTTTTAATGATACTGTTGTACGCGCCCACGCTGTCTGAGACGGTCTTGCAATATTCAGATGCCAAAATGGTCAACGGACCGAATAGAATGAAATATGGTCATTCCAATCATGTGGTATGTTCTGCGGTATCGATGAGGCCGGCCGAGGTCCGGCGATGGGCCCTCTCGTTGTCGCCTCCGTATGCGTGGAGGACGATCTGGGTCTGATAGGTATCGGTGTCAGGGACTCCAAGAGACTGACACCGAAGGTCAGAGAGAGGATGTACTCGGAGATCCTGGTCATCGCCGAATATGGCATCGAGGTCATCAGTGCGGAAGAGATAGACCGGCGCAGAACAAATGAATCGCTCAATGATATCGAAGCGGATATGTTCGTACGTTCGGTCATCGGAATGAAGGACGCTAAACGGATCTACGCGGACTGCCCGGATGTCAACGAGTCCGCATTCTCAAAGGAACTCTCTGTGAAACTCGGCGGCCGTACCGTTATAGCGGAACACAAGGCCGATGACAGATATCCGGTGGTATCGGCAGCGTCCATTATAGCGAAGGTAACGCGTGACAGGATGATCAAAGAAATATCAGAGGAATTCGGCAGGGACATAGGAAGCGGTTACCCGAGCGATCCCGCCACCATGGATTTCATAGAAAGATGGATAAAAGAGAACGGGTGTGCACCTCCACACACAAGATGTTCCTGGGAGCCCGTAAGAAGACTTCTGTCGCTCTCGTCGAACACAAGGATAACCGACTGGTGAACAAATGACAATGAAACCGACAATCGATGAAATGATCGAAAAATTCCGCCAAAGGATGGAAAGCGATGAGAACGCAAGGAGAGAGGTGGAACCGATACATAAGACGGTCAACATCGACCTAGGCTCAGAATTCTATTCCCTGGTCCTGGACAACGCAGAGATCAAGGATTTCAAAGAAGAACTGCTGGATCAGGCCGATATATCTATGATAACGACCCCCGAACATCTGCAGGCACTCATTGACGGCGACCTCCGGCCTATGAAAGCATATCTCACAGGGAAGATAAAGGTGAAGGGGAAGCTGCAGGACGTTATGCATCTGAAGAAACTGTTCTGAACTCCCGTGCGATCCGTATGGATCGGCAGGCGGTAGACCGTTTCCGTGATTCCTTCAAGAACAGGAACGTGAGATCGACTCAGTATGCAGATGTGCTTCCTAAGGAATGCGCGCAAGGGTATATGGTCACGGATACGATAATACTGGACAGTCAAATCAGAGAAGAGCCAGACGTCTCTATTGTGGATTTGCGGATCCTTGTCAATGATGGGGCAGCAGAGTTTCTGCTGTGCAAACTATAAATACATAATGCAGTTTCAGAGCATTACAGCGAGGTGGGGTAGCCAGGATATCCCGTCGGGCTCATAACCCGAAGACCGGTCGTTCAAATCGACCCCTCGCTACCATTCATATTTTACTACATTTAAAAGGTAGCCGCACACACTATAAAACCTCGTGATGTTATCAAACTTTGCACAGCATCCGCTGTCATGTCGCCCGTTTCAGGCCGTCGCT
>Ga0123357_10004431_pt1 | contig 16478 bp, 9 predicted proteins | sample TergutEmb28metaG_FD_89873 | JGI IMG/M metagenome (GOLD analysis project Ga0123357, IMG submission 89873) | Embiratermes neotenicus P4 segment gut microbial communities from Petit-Saut dam, French Guiana - Emb289 P4 | ecosystem: Host-associated > Arthropoda: Insects > Digestive system > Gut ... | reverse complement strand
TTTGGATTTGGCCTTATGTATGTATGTATGTATGTATGTATGTATGTATGTATGTATGTATGTATGTATGTATGTATGTATGTATGTATGTATGTATGTATGTATGTGTGTACGTATGTATGTATTTATGTATGTATGTATGTATGTGTGTAAGTACGTACGTACGTATGTACATAAGTATACGAATGTAATTAACCACGTATTTCCAATTACAGCCTTAAAAACAGACCCTCTTTACCAGTCGAAAAGAAAATTAGGAGTTGCTTACACATGGTAACGATAACAATAAACGCACATAAATACACAAAAGTGTACGAGGTGCTTTACAAAGGATGGATATTACAAGATATTACAAAATTTATTCCCCCAGTGAGCACGTGAAATGCACATTGGTGTATTGGTTCACAAGCTTTTGCAATATCTTGTAATATCCATCCTTTGTAACACACCTCCCTGAGGATGGCCACAAGAGTGGCCGAAAAATCTAGAAGGAATACTCCGTTTATAACACCAGATAATCTTACACATCGATGTGCATTTGTTGGTTTTGTTACAGTACTTAATTGCTGAATGCACGGTCATGGATTGTTTAAAATGGCTGAAGTACATGTTTAGATAGATTCAGATGTGATAATGATGAATCATGATGACGCAGTTGCAGGAGATCACGTGACATGTAAACGTTATTGAAATATGCACTAAATCGTGGCGACTTAACTACTCGTATACAGAGCCGTGAACTCAAACCGGCCGTTGTCGTCCATCTGGCAGGACCATTTCGTCACACACGCTAGATCGTATTTCATTGTTGTTATTTCTCACGATATAATCTGCTGCAGTATTTATCCTGCTGAAGCACGCATGCCATTTGCAAGACCCACTTTTATTGCTTAACCCACATATTATAAAAAAAAAATAAATGTAAATTGCTATTTATTACAATTTGTGGCGACTCTGATTTATCTTGCTACGTTTTGCATCTAACGCTTAGACTAAATACAAACGTAAAAATTTACATACTTACGTACTTACCTACTTACTTACTTACTCCATGAAGCAGAGTACTTCTTGAGAAGCTACTCGGTTCTCATTTAGTCAAAGAATTCCCTGCATTTACGGAAGGAGAAATTTCATTACTGCATTCACAAATACCACTTTCTGAAGATACATCTTAATATTATCCTCCCATCTACGCCTGGTTTTTCCAAGTGGTCTATTTCCCTTAGATTTCACCACCAAAACCCTGTATACACCTCTGCTCTACCCCATACGTGCTACACGCCCCATCCATCTCATTCTTATCAATTTGATCACCCGAAAAATATTGGCTGAAAAATACAGATCATTAAGCTCCACATTACCTCTTCCCTCTTAGGCCCAAATATTCTCCTCAACATCCTATTCTCAAACTCCCCCATCCTGAGATCTTCTCTCAATATGAGCGACCAAGTTTCAACCCACACAAAATAACAGGCAAAATTATAATTCTGTGTATCTGAATCTTTAAATTTTCGGATAACAAATTGGAGAACAAAAGATTGTGCACCGAATGATAGCAAGCATTTCTTGACTTCATACTGTTCTTACTTTCATCCTGAATGGAATTTTGATTCGTTAAGTCTGTTCCCTAATATCTGAACTCTTCCACCCTTTCAAAGGAACTGTTATCAATCTCATATTGTGATTTCGTCCTGCAATCTGATCTCGAGACATGACCATTTACTTAGTTTTATCAGCATTTACGTCTAGTCCAGTCTCTTTAGTAGCAACTACTACTAAAATTTGTGTGTTCTTTTGTAGTACGTACGCTTCCTCCCCATATATTAAAATCATCAGCATAGCCCAAAAGCTGATGTGCACCATTTAATTTCAAGCCAACCTGATTTACCTGAACCTTCCTAAGGTCATACTCTAAAGCAAAGTTGAAAAGCAATGGCGTTAATGCATCTTCTTGTTTCAAACCATTCCTAATAGGAAACATGTCAGACAAATCTAGCCTACCCGGACTCTGCTAACAGGTTGTCATTCAGACACATTTTTATTAACCTTACAGGTTTCATGGGGATACCAAGCTCAATTGTAATATTATACAAAACCTCCTTCCTAACTGAATCATAGGCTTTTCTGGAGTTTATAGTTAGCTGATGCACTTCTTCATTGTATTCCCATTTCTTCTCAAGTATTTGATGAATGATCAGTAGTTGATCTGTTACGTCTAAATCCACATTGATGATCCCCAGTAATTTCCTATGAAAATGGAATTAACATTGAAAGCAGGATGTTGGATAAAATTTTGTACGTAGTTAACAAAAGTGATACGGCTCTAAAATTACTACAATCTGCTTTATCACCTTTCTTTTAAACAGGTAAAATGACCGACTCCTTTCACTCCTCAGGCAATTCCTGCTTATTCCACATTGAATTAAGAAGTTTATGTATCTGAGAGAGATTTGTTCTCCCCCATGCTTTAATCAGTTGTACTGGGATTTGAGCAATACCTGGTGATTTGTGTATTTTTGGCTTTTCAATAGCCATCTCAACCTCAAACGCACTCGGCTCAGGCACTAGTGATTCTGCTGTGTGTATTTCTCTCTGCCTAAGATCACTAACCCCATGTACATTGACCAGCTGAGAGAAATATTTCCTCCACCAAGCCAAAATACTGTTGGAGTCTGTAACCAAATCACTTAACTCCTCCCGTATTATAATAGTTATGGGCTTGTAACTTATCTTTAAATCACTGATGTCCCTATGCAGGTTTCTGACATCATTATATTACTCTTATTTTCATGTTCATCAATTTTAGTTTTCAGACATTCCTTCCTCTTATTCCTGAAATGTCTACCAACTCCACGTTTTGCATTGTTTGGATTATTTGCATAGCTTTGGTTAGGATCCTGTAACTATTGCTTCATGTTTCCTTTGGTCTAAAAATCCTAAACATTCTTCATAAAACCATGGTTTATGTGACTTCATTTCGTACAGACCTAGACTCTCTTTAGCTGTGATTTTGATATTCTCTTTAATGTTCTACCAAACCCTGTTTATTTCCTTATTTTTAAATACCATGCGTAAAATAAAATATTATTAATGAGAACAATGATGTGTTTAATACCGTGAAAAAGTTTTTGATTTGATAACTTTCGTCTGGAAATTGTTGTAAGATACAGAGTTATAGTTTGCTTTGTCTAAATTTACCATGGCGGCATATGGAAGAATGGAGGAACAGCTCCACGAACACTTTCATATGCATCACTTCGTGCACTTCTCAAAAACGCTTTCCTACATGTATGTAGCTGTTAAAAGTTGCCTATAATTTAAACGTCAAGAAACCCCATATGGTGAAGGAGTCAGCACTGAATATATATCAATGGGCCTACATTATAACGCTTATGAATTGCCATGCAATTATTAAAATGGCTGATACCTATTGACCGTATGATTTCAGTTTTGATTTCGTTTTCGCAAGAAGGCCGACAGGCCGTAATTAGCTGTCACGAACAGACGAAACAATCTAGCTTCTTATTCTGACAGGTACAATTCATCGTCCACAATAAAATAATCATAATTTAAATGCGCTTTTGATGTCGTAATGCACAGTGACCTTGCGAATATTAGGTAGGCCAGCTCTGCAGGTCTTACAGGGTGTAAAAAATGCTTAGTTGGCAATTATGATTTATGGGTGTAAACGAAGAGTTCGTGTAACAGAAACCTGATCCTATTTTATCGCCGATTCTGTTATTCTGTTACGCTATATCATGTACTAATATTATGTAACTTCGATTCGAATATCTTGTATTCTTGGTTTATTTCGCGATGCTTTCTTTCGCTTAGATTAGTCTATATACCATTGTTTGCTAGACCGATTGAAGAATAATGAATTGAGTAGCTTCTGTGGCAAAATTCGTGGTACAGTCTGTAGATGCCGAGGAAAATGATTCATTGATTATTGTTTCTTAGATTTATGTCAGTGTTGAGGTTTGTTGTAGAGTCTGAAGGCAGATTGGTTTGGAGATTTAGAAAGGACGAGAAATGGATGACCCATGAAACATTTTAAGGCAAAATCCTGACATGTCCGAAGAAAATTTTAAACGGAATAGGAGAAGGCCATGCAATCGTTTCAGCATTTAGTCAACGGCCTGTCACTGTGACGGGGTTTCTCTTCACTTCTCAGCTTCACGGTCGGCATCATTTCGCCAATTCGCCATATCGAACGCCGATGCTCGTATAATCTTAGTAGTTGACAGTATCATTATATAAGTCACTTAACAAGTGACGGAATATATCTATGCGGGATTCGATGTAGTGCTGTTGTAACTCGCTTGGTTATTAGTGTTTAATATTGATGCAACGCCTGTGAACGTAGGTATCAGACGTCACGTCTGTCAGTGACCGACTCTTAACATGCATTCGTAATTAAGATAAAGAAAAGTCATCCTACATCGTGCAGCTGCAGTAAAACTATTTTAGAGCAACCTGTAGAGCCGTTTCCATATCCTGTGAGTTAGAGTCACACTGCAAGAAGTCTTTAAAACAAAGGCAGTAGTGAAAAAGCATAAGCGCATCTGTCGTTTCACCATGTTATAGTATTACAAACACAGAATTGTTATATGTTATGATCACGTAACACGGTGACTTGTCTCTCCTTTTATTACCACCATTTATTTTTATTTGCATGAAAACAAAGTTATTATATTACAGTATTTAAAAGTGTTTATTCTGGGAGAGAACGAACGTGACTCAAATGGACAAATATACATATTGATTCAGAGGTCGACCCAGTCTGCTCTCCAGGTGGTACCCGGAGCACTTCCCAGCTGGCAAAGTTTCCGTACCTTACAACTTACACTATATATCTCATCTAACACTGGAGTCAGGAGGGCGCGGAGCTCTATGTCAATTTCCCATTAACCTTCATGGCGTTTTACTTCGACACCGTGGCAAATTACATTAGAGGTGTTTGCCAAATAATTCGAAAGCCATTTCTTGTTCCTTGTTGGTCACATAGGCACCAAACATTGTTATTAGTTCGTAGTTTTCTCCATCAGTGCCTGTGCATTCGAAACCTGTTTTACGTGCAGAAAGAGGACGAGTGTAAATGTGTTTGAAAAACTATAAGGAAAAATAAGCAAAATTTGCGCATTTACCGATTTATTAAAACTTGCTTGTTAGTACACATAAATGGAAGAAAGACTAAAAGCGCTTTGTTTGAAGGTTTTACCTAGGTTTATGTCAGGGCAGTAAAGCAGAGACAAATTGAAGCTTCAGGTCATCCGGGACGTTATTATATGTCGACTGGTAAATCTATACCGACGTTTCGACAGGCCTTCGTATCTTTATCTTCAAGGTAATGTAGTCATAGAAGAGTCCTTCATGTAGAAATACGCTTCCTTGAAAAGTCGGTAGCAGTTTGCCACTCCACACCGCATAATATCCCACAATACTTGAACATTCAGCAGTTTCGCTGTGAGAACACCAATTATCGTACAGAAAAATTCCCAAAATTATGTTGTCAAATACTTCTCTGTTTCTAAAACTTCCATTTTAACGAAAATACGTGAAGCACTAAAGTCTTTTCCTTGGATACACTAATAAAACATAAGAACATAATAAATTTCGCCAGGGCGCAAAGGTTAGGATGGTATGATCATATAGAAAGAATGCAAGAAACAAGAATGGTCAAAGCAATACACTCCTGGAAAACCATTTCCAAGAGGCCAACGGGAAGACTAAAGATACACTGGGAGGATGATGTTAAAAAAGATATACAGGGGTTAAATGTGCCTAATTGGAAGACCCTTTTACAGGATAGAAGAAGATGGAAGGAAGTGGTTGGGAAGGCCAAAACTCTGCAATAAGAATTGTAGAGCCGTACTAAGAAGAAGACTAAGCTCTTTTCCGGATTTTCTAAGTTATGTGAAAACCCGAACAAAGTAGAGGACCTATACTTATTGGGCAAAAACGGTGGTGTAATATATTTGGATCGATGTTATCAGAAATTGGCGTACTGCATGTGACAAATTTATTTTGGTTTAGAAGCTGCAGCCCTCTATGTCACACTCATTGCCTTTCAATAGATCTGCGCACGTGAATTGCTGCATGAGTTACTGCAGCTCTAATAAATAGCGCATTACGCCTCTAATTTATCCATTGTCAAGTGCCCTTAGCTGAAAAAGATAGATCAATAACGGTTTTAAAGCATGGTTGTTACTGTATACCATCTGCTTTAATATTTAAAAAATCTGAATTTTACCCACAGGCTATATACCCATATTAGGCCTGCGTGTTTTTGTAATTTTAGGTATAAAATCGATAATTTTCTTAAACCGCATTAACTGGTTCTTCTTTTTCGATGCAAGACGTTCTCTGTGGGGCTGCAACTCAGTTTATTTATGTATATTATTTGACTGAATTCCAAGCCCACTAGGGTTAATTGTGTGTGCATGAACACTGTAAATGTGAAGAGTGTACACCTAGAAGTTATCCGTGGAAATAGAATTGACTAGTTAAAAGTAAACCTTCGTTCTACATCAAATTCACACGAAGTTACTAACCGTGAGTTGACACGCAAACCAAGGAGCATAAATAAACAATCAATATTGATTTCATGAAAAAATCTTTTTTAAGACGTCGTCCGTCTCTTTAATTCTTAACGTATTATGAGGTCTTGGACGCCTCAAATGCTTCCTTCTTCGGCTGAAACGGGAAGTGCCTAAAATGGTGGACGCATTCGCATTAGTCATATTTAAAGGAGTGGTATGGGCCGGGTAGCTCAGTCGGTATAGCGACTGACTACGGACTGGACGGTCCGGGATAGAATCCCGGTGGGGACGAGATTTTCCTTTCGTCCAGACCGGCCATTGGGCCCACCCAGCCGCCTGTAAAATGGTTACCGGTTCTTTCCCGAGGGTAAAGTGCGACCGGGACGTGCTGCTGACCACTCACCCCCTTCTAGTGCCGCAGTCATGGAAGAGTAGAGCTATACCTCTACCTACCCTCTGGGCCACATGGGGCCTGTAAAGAGATCACTTTAACTTTACCTCTATATGACTTTGGTGCCCCGTGATTGAAAGTAGTTCTTGTAAGGCGTCCACCACATTAGGTGCTTCTTCTGATTTCACCTGAAGACGGAAGCAGATTCGGCTTCCGAAATGTCGTACTTCTTTAAGAATTAAGACAATGGAGAAAGTCAAAAGAAGAATATATATATATTTTTTTTTCACTAAGTCGTACCATTGTCAGAGGCCTATAAAACGGAATCAGTATTTCTGATTACATGTGGAAGACAAATTAATTATCTCATATGCTCAGCAAGTCAATAAATATCACATTTGTATTCTAATAGATCTAAACTCAGAGGTTAAAAAATTCAATTTAATCTGAAAGCAATGAAGACTTTCTTGTTTTTCAAATGTCGCGATGGGCGAATGTTGCATAAGACCGTCATTGAGTCTGATTGCCCTAAAATTTCGGAAATACACACATACCAGCATTTCTCTCTAATTATTTCGAAAGCAATCACCATATAAAACAAATAAATTTAACACGAAATGTGCACTTTATTCCCCTCTACACCTTCTCTTCAATTACTATGCAGTAAATTACCCCCGATTTGCCAGCAGAAACACATAAACATGTCGAGGTGAAGTGGGTGTTAAAATTGCCGAGTTTAATTGAAAACTGAAATGTCTCAACTAAGTTTCATAGTATTTTACAGTATAATATTTTATAAATGTCATTAGTTTCGGGTTTTTACGTGCGTGCAGGAAGACGTACGACTGAAAGAATTTATTGGGCTTGGTGTCCTGTAGAGATGAGATGGCGCCTAAAAGGGCATATTCTAGGCAACTCCGTCAATGAAACTGATATACACTATCAGGCATTGACCCAAAGAACATATATATATATATGCGTTACGTTTTAGTTGCTGGGATATCTCAGTCGGCTACAGGCTGAACGACTGAGGAATCGCGTTTCCATATCCGGCAGGGAAGTGAATTTTCCTCTTGTCCAGGAAGTCCAAAAGAGCTCTGGATCGCACCCATCCCCTACTCAATTTGTACCGACGATTTTTTTCCCCCGGGGATACAGCGGCAGGGCCGTCAACTGGACCGCTGCCTTCATCAGGTGTCTAAATTGAGAACAAGTGGATTTGCAACCTGTCGCTCCCATACACCTTCTTGGCCATATTTTTTTTTGTTTCCAGGATAAGTGAACACTACGTACAGGTAAAACGGAGTGTCAATTTCATCATGTTCTCTCCACCTCAGAAAGGAAGAAGAACCAGTTTCAGAAACGTATTTGTTTCCATATTAAAAATACTGGGTCAGTGAAAGCCAAACGTTCAGTCTTAAACTAATTTTTAATTTTTATGTAATTATTATTTCTTTATCATAAGTAACATTTCAATCATAGCGGAAATATTTGTCAGCTTGAGGTATGTTATTACACTGTGAATGGAAAGCCAAGCTGTGTGTGCTTTTGAAGCAGTTTTTGATTGCTCCGTGTACTGGGAATGTCGTGTAGCTAATCTGTTGATTGCAACGTAATTACTGAGCAGCATCCCAGCAGGAGGTTCCCACCTGTCTCATTAATTACGTGCTCGCGTCTTAGTTCTTAATTCATTCAGGTTTTGGTACCAACATATTGCGTCGACTTCTGGGAAACGATTTGCGATAAATTTTTGCAGTGTTTTTACGGCAGTATTTTGAGAAACGCAAGTAGTATTGCAGACTTCTTAGAGAGAACTGAACTGTCAAGTTGAATCTTTTGACAGTGTTCATCTACTGATCGCACTTCAGTTGGCCCTTTGCAATAGTTTCCTTGTTTACATTCGAAGCAGGCTCATCAGAATATTTTTGGAGATATTAATGTGTTTTTAGATTATAAGTAAATCTACAATTTTACCTCTTGCTTTATGAGAAAGTAGGAGTTGGTCCGTTGCCCTAAGGAACGGATAGAGTGCCAGAATGAAGGTGTTAGCAGGGAGTAGATGGAAAGGAAGGAGAGGAATTAATAACAAACTGGGGTAGACTACATAATGAGAAGCTTCGTAATTTGTACTTTTCAACATACATTATGAGAATGATGGTAGCAACAGGGCGGGGTGTCTGGCACAGATAGCAGAGATGAGAAATTCGTAAACATAAGTTTCATAGTAACATTTGAAGAAAATAAATCAACTGGATAAAGTGGGCGCGTAAAAGGGATATAACGAGTGAAGAGTATAACAAAAACGTGGTTGAATGTGGACTGAATTAAAGTGACCAGTGGTGCAGTAAACAATTCGAGTCCTATGAAAGCAGGTACATGTCCCGATCAAACCCTCACGGTTTATTGTGAAGGACCGTTAGCCATACAGTTACGTAGATGTCGTGATTTGAAGAGAAAATAAACAACATAATAATCAATCAGAAATAAAGTCGAACCGGCGTGTTCCAGTTGTGCAGGGGGCAGTAATCTGACAGTTGCAGAAAGCAGTGGGTGTCAGTTGACTTCAACAAATTAATGCCGTCCTCGGTGCAATGTACGGTCGTTTAATTCCTAACTTGTTGCTGGCCCCGGTGAACGTTACTATACACGGATGCTGATAAGTCCTTAGCTCGCGCAGGAAGGAAACAAGCTAATGTTTCTGTCAGAATGGCTTAAATTTCCTTCGGCGCCTTGTCATGCAGGAAAAATATCTTGATGACAGCTCGCGGCTCGATGTTGTTGAAATCGCGCGCCTCCCTGACATGCTTCCGAGCTTGTTTCTTTCCTGGTCGGTCTAAGGACTTATCAGCACTACGGTAGATAATACATTTAGCGTTATTATAAATTAAAAACCCCATGTCCTGGGCAGTATGTCGAAATTTAAAACTCAGTGTCATTGAACGGTTCAGTAATAAATGAATCAGAGCAAGTGAAAAACATATTCCTTGGTTGATTGATGCTGAAGGAATCACTAGGTAAGGCAAACTGATAAGAGTTAACTATCCCTAATCTGTAAGTGTCCACGCTCTGTAAGAAATTTGTTTAAAAATGAAGAATCTATTTATTGTGTAGGAATACTGGTAGTGCGTAGGATTTTAGTTTCTTTTAAGACCATTTACTGTCAGAGGGGACTGTCGCTGAGGCAGTATACGACATCGTATAAATAATGCATGATACGCACAGCGCGCTAATATGTTAGCTTGAAAAATAGAGACGTACGTACGTTTGGAAGTTCGCAAATTAAAATAACTTCATTTTTCATAGTGTAGCCTGTCTATATAGCTATGATCTGATATTTCACTATCATTTTAACAGGTTTTAAAAAAGGAGAACAGCAAGAAATTGAAAAACCGTCCGATCTTTTATATATTTGACTTGTATAGAGCTAGTTGTGAAAATAGAGAGAAGAAAAACATTTGTGATCCTTTTTCGAGGAGCGTGGTAGGGTGGAAACTCATTTGTCAAACTTCAAGTCGACATAGCAGCTTAAAATATATTTAAAATAAAAAAGAGACACAAAAACGGCACGCCATCTTTCATACACAGGTCTTTGGAGAGGACAGTGCTTGAAATGAAGCGGAGTGGTGCTGCTGTGATGGATAGCGTGGGGCTCTCTAGCTGGCCCTGTGCACGAATGGAAGAGTAGAGAGAGAGAGAAAAAAAAAAGGTCCTGTAAGCCATATATCATAAATGGTCCAAAATAATCATGACATAGTTTGTAACATTGTTAACAGAAGTGGACTGGTTTGCCAACGCAGTTTGCCATACACGTCGGATAATGACGTACGCATCAGCTAAGCGTGTTTCAGTGGCAGCGGCTCATTAATTTCCGTCTCATCGAAAAAGTAAATAACGTTACTAATAAACTGTGTCAATTAAGCTTGCTAAAGTGTTTTTAATTGCATAAAGATGAGACCAAAGATTTTTTATTCTCATTTAGGTTTCACTCACTTTTACTAAGTCTTGCACAAGTTTGATCGAAGTCATCCTGATGTGTTATGAAGTATTAAGATAATAAAACAATATACGTCACGCATCAATTTATTATACAAGTTGGCTACATATTTCGACTCTTATAGTGTCATCATCAGGCCTACTTCGTAATCATCGAGATTGCCAGTTATACATGTGTAGTACTATAAGATCTCAAGCAAAATAATGGATGCGCATCGATGTTAACAATTACCACACGGATGCACATAAATAGTCTATTTACAATCCTGATTCGTAATAAAAAACCGGATAGTATTTGTAATACCCGGTTATAGATTTTTAAGAATTGTATTAAGACATTCTTATCTATATTAGGTTTGTCAAACAAGATATCATTTCACATTTTGTAAACATTAATTGGGATCCCAATAATGTTCGTTATAATAAGTTCGTTATCGCGTTTACAAAAACCGACCACTGGACGGTGCCCTGAGGTAGACAGTTACAGTCCACACGCTCGGACTCAGTTTCCTTAGGAAAAGAGTGCAAAATATTCTACCATCTATACCCAGATATAATCTAGCGCCGAAGTTAAAGAAAGAGTAGAACTATACATCTGCTCCCACTCTGTGCCTTCGTGACTTATTATAGAGTGAACTTTACCTATTTTACGCTTTTATACTCAGATATCAGCAGTTCGCTCTTCTGTTCACGTACTCCAAACGAAAAATTGATGTTTTTGTGGGTCTGATCTTCCATGCCCATGCTGCCGAAACAGCACGAGTGTAGATACAGGTCGTTTATTAGTTCAACCTGCAGACATTACTAGTGCCATGACAAGAATCCTAATCTGATACAAGAAATGAGCTCGCAAGCGGAGTTCAAAGACAATCCCGCTCTTGGTTCGTGCATATTCACCACCTTCGACGTTTCTCTTGGAACATAGATGACGGATTTTCAAGAAACCTGTTTTGGACGTCACACCAATGTATTCTACCCATTGTTTATACTTTATTATTCTGGATTACTAATAATAATAATAATAGTAATATAGCAGCCATTAGAAGTAATTAATGATCCATTGCTGTTAAGCATGTGGAGTTATGTATGCAGATGCCTCGTTAATTAACCAGTAAATTCTGTTTTTAAATTAATGCTTGATAAAGCAACTGGCGACCACAGGAATTTTTTTTAGGTTTATCTAATAAGGTTTGTGAAATAGAAACTTTATACCAATACAGACTCCGGACATACAGGTGTAAGTCGTGTACCTGCTAATTTATAATTCTGTGAAATTGTAGGTGTATAGTATGAAATGAGGTTCATGCACGAGCACAGAGCCTCGGAAGCTGAAGCACTTCCGAATCCAACTATGCATTAACAGTAGGGTCTTATGACTGAAAGGACAAGTTAGGCGATCCATGTATAACCTAACATTGTGGCGTGTTCGCTTAATCATTGTTGAGTTGGAAACTCAACAATGCATTTTGTATTTATTTCATAATTTCATAAACGGTACGATTTTTGGGTAGAGATTTGTTGGAGATAAAACTGTGTTATTATTTTCTCCACAACTTTTGCCTAAACGTTTTTCATTTCATTCTAGGAAGAATTCAGAGTGATATTACCATAAATGTACATCGGTCTTAAGTAAAGCACCCACTATTTTTGTTAGATTTTAGTCAAAACTGTACTTTGTTGACAGATTATCGAACAATCCTCAAATGTAAAATTTCGTGTAAGAGTCAAATTTTATGCTGACGGATGGAGAAGACGAAGCTAACACACACTTTTCGCAATGTTGCGAACGCGCTTAAAAGAGGAGAAAAAAAAAACCGTATGAAATTTCAGGAAGATGTAAACAGTAAACATGGAAATGCTGAAAGAGGCAGTGTATAGAATTTCAAAGATATGAGAAGTAAAATATCATTTCTTTGAATAGCGTCCCTACGATTAACGTTTTGAGCGGTATGGAGACATTTTAAAGAAAATGAAATGAGATTTACATTGTGCCGTGACGTTATACACAGAGCTACCCTAATTTAATCTTTGGTTTTTTTTTCGGATGGGGCCCCTAAGGAATCCAGACATTGCAATTGATTATTATTGTAACTGCCAAGTATTTTGAATGTTCCACATTTTCAAATAACTTATGATTCTGTTTTGTTTTCTGACTTCGAGTCACGAACACGAGACCACGAAGCATGAAACGCGCTGTTATGTAGTGTACTCTTGTTTAATTGATCAAGTTACAGCGTAGAAATTAGTGCTTTTGTACACTGTAATAGCCCACATAGTAGCTGAGTCACAGTATAATTAAAATACACATGAGATGCAAATGCTTCATAATCGATCAAGCTGTTCATAATGTATGCAGAGTAGCAGTACACTATAGGAGTCATCATCCCAGTCATCGTGATGATGATGATGATGATGATGAGTTACATGAAGCGCGTATGATGATTAGTTGTTTCTGTCACAGCCACAACTGGTTTGCTGCAACGGATGGGGAGATTTAATTTATAGCCTTTGAAATAATATCGCAGGCCAGGTGTTGATTATTGGAGCAGTGAATGTAAAGTGGTCAGGCTTCGATTCTCCGGCCACACACCTGTTTTCATGCGTGACCGTTGTTTATTAAATTACTTTAACTGTTAAAACAGGTTTAATCCGGTTTCAATGTGCCCTGACGTAATGTTTCAACAAACGAAGTATTACATGCAACGTACACATCTTAATCGGTTCTCTTACTTTATGACGTTGTGTTACGTTTTTATGTTAAACAACACTAAATGACTGAGAATGGATTTCGAGTAATCTTAAAGAAAAAGTTGTGGATTTGGCTCATCTGTGTCTGCATAAGGGCACAAAGCGGTGTATTGTAAAAGGGTTCATGAACTTTCTGTTCCCACAAATTGTGCGAAATGTATTAACTAGCCAAGCCATTATTAGTTTTTCAGTAAGTACTCCGACTCATGGAACTAACATTTCGTGTAGTTCGAAATGTCGGATAAGATGTGGATGGTTTTTCTAATGAACGAAGAAGTTTATAAAATACAGTAACAGTTCTTTGTGGTGTAATTTAAACACGGTCTTGGAATTTGAAACTAAAAAAAAGTCACGAAATTTTTAGTCAATGTAGAAATTATCCTTATGGGATGTGAACCTGTAATTTTTTGAATTGGAGTGGTATATACAGGGTGTTTCGGGAGGAATAGTAAATATTTTAGGAAGTGGTAGTATGGACTATTCCGAGTAAATAAGTTCATATAAACATGTGTCTAATTTTCAGTGGGTGTGGAGATACAGCTGTTTGAATGTTACGCATAACAAGCCTTACGAAAGGTATGAAGGGAAAGACAAATGACGTATTGATTGCATTTATTGGTTATGTAAATGATTTCAATAAACTGCAACAGTTCAAAGTAAGTGTTCAAAAATCCCGCCATCGACTTCAATGCTCTCTTCAACCCTCTCGGTAACAGTACTTGTAGCTCTCCTGAGGTCGTCTTGGCGTTCTTGCTTTGTGAGGGCAGCACTATTTATAATGCGAGCGACCAATTCGTCTCTTGTGTTTACTTTTTCTTTGTAGACTTCTCTTTTCATCCATCCCCACAAACAAAAGTAAGATCTGCACGCGCCAAATTCAAACAGCTGTATCTTCACACACACATTGAAAACAGGACACTTGTTTATATGAACGTATTTACTCGGAATAGCTCATACTACCACCTCCTAAAATATTTACTATTCCTTCTGAAACACCCTGTATACATATGCGTGTGTGTGTGTGTGTGTGTGTATGTACACATGTCTATAGAATGCTTATGTAGCGTATAGTTTTACTATATATATATACACACATATATATATATATTCGTATGTAGAATATTTATTAATTTCCTAGTCTGCCTTACGACAGGTCCACAGCCCCTTCCAAAGCCAGCTCTCCACATAATCCGATCTATTGTTTCATCTTTCAATTTACAATGTCCTATCCTTTCTTTGAGGTCATTCAGTAGCTCTTTATGTCTTCTTCTTCGTCTTACCTTCAATTTATTCTTTCTTATATGCCCTTCAATAAAGTGTTATAGCAGGCAGTACCTACGCAAGATGTGACAAATACAGTTAGCCGTCCTTCTTCATATTTTATGTAGGATATTTTTTCCCCCTTGACTTTACGTAATACTTCTTCATTTTCCACACGGTCGGTCCAGCTTATCTTTTCCACCTTTCTCCAGCACCACATTTCGAAAGTATCGAGGTAATACATGTAATGTGTGCGTGCGTGTGTGTGAATATACACACACACACTTATATATATTTATTTGTAGCATATTTATGTGTCATTAACCCTTTGACGCCTAACGACCACTATAGTGGTCGTACCGCACCGCTAACTTCTAAAAGTTGCATTTTATATATTTATTCAACAAATATAGTTACTGAATATTTTAAACATAGTATATACTCTCCGTTTTTTTCTCTTCAAAATGCAGTTTGGTTAATAATTCTAACACATTTGGTTCCTGCTTTATTCACGTTTTATATACAGAGTGTGCTAAAATTAAAAAAAAAATCATTCCGGCGCCGTAAGGTTAAGGACGTCAGCGACTCAAGCTCTATAGCGTGGAATAATTAGGCGATGATGAATAATAAAATGCAAGTGAAATGTACGTCACACCAAGAAATTTTCCAAGAGGGACCAAAAAACCACAAACAATAGTCAGTGTCCGTATAAGTTACCTGTGCAGTAGCCTGTATCGATGCAACTACCGACACTCTTACAACACACAGCTTGAATTAAAGAGTGCGGAGAATTACGAATCTCGCAAAAATGAAGAAATGTGACCATTTTACTTAGAGAAAAAAATTAAGTTCTGTAGTGAAGAACTATGAATGAGATGGGTTGGGCATGTGGCGCGCATGGCTGAGGAGAGGGGGTGTATAGGGTCTTGGTGGGGAAACCGGAAGGAAGGAGACCACTGGGGAGACCTAGGCGTAGATGGGTGGATAATATTAGGATGGATCTCAAGGAGGTGGGATGTGAGTTTATGGACTCGATTGTGCTGGCCCAGGATAGAGACAGGTGGCGGACGCTTGTGGGTGCGGTAATGAAGCTTCGGGTTCCGTGAAATGCGGGGAGTTTCATTACTAGCTGCAAACCAGTTAGCTTCTCAAGAAGGACTCTGCACCATGGAGTAAGTAAGTAAGTAAGTAAGTAAGTAAGTAAGTGAAGAACTATGGACACAATAATTTCCTCAGTACCACCGTGAGATGCATTTACAATAGTGTGTAAAGACTACTGTAATATCACAATACTTACAATCATTAACGTCCAGTCATAACATTTAAATCCATGCCAGTTTCATAGTTTCCTTTATTAGAACTTACGGAGGCAATTATGAACTCGAATTAATCGACTTTTGTATAACGACTCTGTCCATTGGTACTATTTTAACGGGAGTTTCGTAAAGTTTAATTTACTGAAGGAAACTACAATTACACAATTATTTTGTTGTGGTTTCAAATGATTGAATTAAATTCAATTTAATTAATTGTAGTGAAATGAA
>Ga0123357_10004429_pt1 | contig 16480 bp, 8 predicted proteins | sample TergutEmb28metaG_FD_89873 | JGI IMG/M metagenome (GOLD analysis project Ga0123357, IMG submission 89873) | Embiratermes neotenicus P4 segment gut microbial communities from Petit-Saut dam, French Guiana - Emb289 P4 | ecosystem: Host-associated > Arthropoda: Insects > Digestive system > Gut ... | reverse complement strand
GCGGCATGTAAAAGATCCCTAAATTTACGTGGAAGTCGGAATTTAGGCAAAATTACTACCGGACATCTTTCTCGCCCACAGTTCCACCTTTCGCTGCTAGGATCTCTCACGTCGTTGCGGACGAAGGCACCTGGCGGCTAAAGTGGGAATGTCTAAAGGCAGGGAAAGCAATGGCAAACTACCCCCAAGAACTTGCCCAGGATGCAGTGCCAGAGCCATACCGGTCACATGACTGGGCTCCGGTTCCTGCCAAGCCCGGCCTTCAAGGCTGAATACTAATGAATGAATCCTGCTTCAATAGGCAGCTGATTACTTAACAGATTGGCCAATGCCACCAATGAATAATCACCCTACCAAATTGTTAAATGTTAAAAATGCATAGAAGCATATCTAAGCATCTTTACCATGATTGGCACTGAAGATGGGGCAAAAAGTCAAGGTAGCAAGATGTAAAGGGTGGGTGGTCTTGCATTTCCATATACTGTATATTGTTGGAAAATACCAGTGACAGCAACAGTGGAGTGTTCAAGATGGTTAGTCTTTGCAGTATCCACAAAAAAAAAAAAACAGTCTGTCTCCTACACACAAACAAAACTTGTCACATGCTGATTTAACTGGAAAAGTATTTATATGAAGACTTGAGTTTGCTGTGTATTGTGTTAACTGTGATGTTACAGTTAGTGTAACTGTTATTGCACAGGAGAAGGAACGCCTCACGTTAGAATTAAAGACTGAACAAGACAGGAATCATGATCTGACGGAGGAAGTTGTGAAACTTAGAAGTTTGGTGCAAACAGGTGAAGACACACTGAACCAGAAGCAGCAGCTCGTACAGCAGTTACAGCAGCAGTTAGATAACTTCCATGTAAGTACACTAACAGAAGTTTGGTGCAAGTAGGTCAAAACACACTGAACCAGAAGCAGAAGCTCATACAGCAGTTACAGCAGCAGTTGGTTAATTTCCATGTATGTACTCTAACAGAAATTTAGTGAAAATAGGTCAAGACACACTGAACCAGAAGCAGCAGCTCGTACAGCAGTTGAAGCAGCAGTTGGTTAACTTCCATGTTAGTACACTAACAGAAGTTTGGTGCAAGTAGTTCAAGGCACACATTCCGGAGCAGCTTTGGATGGATAACTTACATGGAAATGCAGTCTTACAAAGTTAAAAAATAATAATAATAAATAAATAAAAAAAAGGTCCCATCTGTCTATGACCTAGCATAAGTGATTAAACAGTTTGTGAGATTTTCATGTAATTCTGTACCAGAAGTTGTCAAGTAAGCTTGAGTTTCATGAATATTTGCTGAGTGACACTCATACATTATGTAAGAACATAAATTAATTTCTGTATCTACTTTCCACATTTCTTATTCTCTTTGGATGAAATTCTGTATAGATCTCCACATAATGCTACTGTGAAATTGTGAGTTTCATAAAAATATGTGCAGTGAAAGCCTTACTGTACATAGGAGCAAAAAAAAGTGCCCATATTTTCAACTTTTTTTCTCCCCCCCTCCAGTTTGGATAAATTTCAGTCCCAAGATGTCCACAGAAGTTTATTGAGTCAATGCGAATTTCCTGAAAATAAGTAGAATGAAAGCCATACTTACAGGTGTAAATGAATTTCTATTCATCCGTTACACATTTATTGTCCAGTTTGGTACAAGAAATCCGCACACAGTGATGGTGAGCACTTTTGTGTTTTGTTAAAATTGGCACAGGTATGGCCATATATTTTTATGGGCATATGTTAAATAATATTTATACTGCAAATGCATGTGACATTTTGAAAGTACTGCCTGACTGAGTGCATCATTTGCAGTCTGGTTGGATGTGTCACATCTTGGAGGTAATACATCAGTGCAGGTTTTTTATACACCAGCATTTGAAAAACTGGATGTGCATTGTCTCAGGTGGAATGGAAGAAATGGCATCACTGGATCCTGGTAGAGACCAGCTCTTTTTAAGAGGCCCATCAGATCAGATCCTTCTTCTCCCTTTGTTTGGATCCTGTTTTCAAAACATAGTGACAAGGAGGTGTTGTGTGCATTGCATTACATTAGTTAAATATATGGGCATTATTTTATATGACAATTGTTGAAGTCACTTCCTGTCCACTCGCTTAACTGATGAAATTTTGACATTCAGTGAGCAACATGTTTGTTAGAAGTAATGTGTGTGCATACGTGCATGCTGAAGAAGAATATTTCCAGAACTTTCTTTAAATATGGTGAGTAAAACCCTGTCGTATAGTGAGCTAAAACATGCAGACACTGATGTGTGGCAGTGAGCACTTCATTGCCTTCCATCACAGTGAAGAGTGACACAACTTGTCAGTTAAATAACATCCTTGCATTGCAAATAGAAGTCAGTTGTGTAGGATTTAAATCTTTCACAGTGGCAACTGTGAAGAGTATGTTTTCAGAATGTGGCACCCTGTTGTTTGGTGTATAGGTCCCCTTGCTGTGGAGCAGATAGTAAGTTCTTGATACCTTTGTACCAGATGACAGTGTCACATTGTCACAGCTCAGAAGATAGGCATTTTGTAGCAAAACTTCTGTTTCTGCCATTTAGATTCCAGTTATGTGTAATTGTGCTCCTATGTGGCCTACATTCATCTAAAGGTTAATCCCCAATGATCTACAGTATTTTTGATGTGAATGGCTCCTTGACTGCAGTGACTGCTTGGCATTCAGTTGCTTTTTCACCCCTAAGGACTATGTTTACATTTGTGTACATGCCTTCACAGGGTGTCCCTTTTATTGTGTCCCTGAGCATGTGGGCTGTCATAGGATATTCTTTTGGATGCAGTCTGCCATTCACAGGGACATGATAATAACAACATTCTGTATTTATGCATGTCCATATGTCACCAACAGCATCTTCCTCACATACTGGAAGCAGTCTCTGATGCATCGTTTCTAATCCATAAATGTAGAAAGAAAATGCTACATTTAAAAACTGTGAAATATTTAATTTTCATTTTGTTTTGTTCACATCTTACATATGTACTTATGACATGCAATATAAGCTGGTGTTAAAGATACAGGTCCTCCCGTGATGTGCTGTGTTGTTGGGTGAGTGATTTCTGAAGTTATTAGATTGTAGTACCTTTATTTTTCAGGATCAAGTAGTTTTCTTAAACTGCTTGACCCTGAAAATGAAAGCATTGGAGTCCTTCTAAATGTCAGGAGCTCTTTACCAGCCAACATGATGTCCCATCCCAGAAGATTTGTGGCTCAGTACCTTTGCTTTGAAAATTTCAAATGTTGCATAAGCTGGTGTTCTCTTTCCTGCAGGCAGTGAACCAGAACCACAGTGTAGCTACCAATGGACCTGCCACCGAGCCTTCTATTACAGAGGTCAGTCATCAGTTGTGGTCATTTACTTACTGAATGTCAGTCACACACATGCGCGCGTGCACGCAGGCACACATGGGAAGGAAATATTTTATTATGAGCTGCTTGAGCATTGCAAACTTAAAGACATTGTAAATCATTAATGAAGGGGTTACAGTTACAAACAAAGGCTTGAAGTGTGTTCAGGAAGGTGCAGTTATGATTGTGATTCAGAATTCTGTCTGTGCTGGAAACGTAGATTGGAATACTGAAGTACCGTAGCAAATGTAATAAGAATCATGATTTTCTTAAGTTCATTCTTGATCTGCTTTTTACATAAAATATGATTTTGTAAATCCTAAACTGTCAGCATATGCTAATGTAGAAGGCACCCTCTTTTTACTAATTTGACACATTTCAGTCACTTGAACCATCAGGAGGGACAACATATATATATGATTTCTGGAATTAATAAGCTAACACATTAATTTGCATCAGTTTATGTCCTGTTTTAAAGAAGTCTTTTACTGAAATCTTTCAAAATAGTAGCTTAGATGCCTTCATCTTCAGGATCAAGCCGTCAGGCTGATTGAGCATTGAGGATGAAGGCATTGCCATCCTTCAAAACATAAGGAATAACTCACCCAGCACTGGCATCACATCCCAGAAACCTTGAATGCTCCCAAATCCCACGCATTTTGTAACAAATAGACACCATCAGGTAGTTGAGCTAGAATCGACACAGGCCACAAATATAGTTAAAAATAAGCGAGGTGTGGGTAACAGAAGAAAATAGGGACCATGTGTAAATTAAAAGACAAAACATGAATCAACTTGTCAACAACTAAGTGACCAACACATCCTAAATGAAAGGGTAAAGGACCTATGAGGTTTTAACACATTCATTGTATGAAACACAGCCATTTAGACTGGTGTTGCAGCAACAGTCTAGACTTGTATTTGCGATATGCCTGTTAAACATCCCAACATGTTTTTTTTGTGATATCCTAAAGCCACCCATGCAAGTGCCACAAGAATACCTCAATTTTGCCACGCCTGCTTCCGTCCAAGTTTTTTATTGTTTCAAAAAATAAGCCACAAAACCAAAGCAGACAATATCTTTGATAGTCTAAACACGATCCTTCAAAACTGTGGGAACCACTCACAATGCAGGACACTTGAAAACCTCAAATCTCACATGGAAAGTTTAGTTGAATGCAGACTTCAAGCTGTTGAATTTCATGATCTGACTCATAATTAATGCAGGAAATGTGAAGGATATTAAGTGTAGTTTTTTAGTTTAACTTTGTATCATGTGAGTTATCATCAAATGTCCTGTGCTTAAAACCTGTTACTCTGGAGAGCAGACAGGGGTGTGCGCTGATGTATACATATCTTAGTGTTGGCACTGATGCATTGCGAATTGAACTTTGCCCTCTTGATACGTCTTACCTATTGTCTTGTCTTCCAGCTGTAATTACAGTAGTTACTAATAGTTTGCTACAGTTCCCCTTTACTAACTTGCTTGGCAAACTTTCAGTCCCCTTCTGCATCACCACAACCTTTGTCTGAAACAACATTGTTGGAGAAAAGGCCCAAGATTAGAAAGAAAAAGGTAGGAGATGGAATGGAATTTCCACCTACCAGTAATTTGTGTGCATCTTGTGTGTCTTCACTTTTCAGTTAGCACCAAATGAGTAGCTAGCATGAAATATTTATGCATGTCATTTTGAGGTGATGGATGTGTAAAGCAAGGACAGTAGTTCCATTGATCAGTGTTCTTGCCACCTTAGTGCACTGTCTAACTATGTCTTCTTGTTTTCCAAACAGACAACTAGGGAAGCTTCTGCTAAGCATCGAAGGTTTACAGGTAACTTTGATAATGTCCGCTATCCTAAAATGTGGCTGGAAATGGGAAGCAGTTGTAACATTTTAAATAAATTGCTTTGCACTGTGTTGATTTTTGTCCTTCAGCAACTCTGAAACATGGAACTATATACCAGACTTGTGGCATGACAGTAGCACAGTTGAAAACAATGTTCCAATTACAGGGGAAAAAAAATCGAGCAGTATAAAATCAAAACTCCTCATCTCCAGCATTGAATTCATTTGATACAAAATTAATTTAAAACCCACTTCCTGTTTCATTTATGTCACTGATGACTGATTACAAGCTTTGACAGTTATTCACTTTTGGTGTTGAATCTGTTTTTGAGTGTCACAGTGTGCAGCTGTGGGTGGTGTCACTGATGTTTCAGAGGAACATGCTGCCTGTCTTCAGGGTTGACATTAAGAGACAGAAGCACAGTGTTCATCTGAAGTGATGACAGTGTGGCCCTCTTTTGCAATGTGGCATTGTCAACAAACAGAAGAAACAATGTGGTTAATGATATAAAAAACATGTTTTTTGTACGAGTACAGCATTTTTATAACTAGTTGGAAATTTTCAATAGCCTTCATACTTGCTGTCAGTAAAAGCACATTATACAGGAGTAGTGATGGAATTTAATGAAGTTAAGGGGTTTAGTAATGTCATCATCAGCATAATCAGTTGTATGAGGAACATTTACTGAAGTAAAAAACCACAATTATTTTTATTTTAAGATGAGACATCCCCATTGGTGTTAACAAAACACAACTATGTATGTTTAAATCATTCACACACGGCACTAGTGTTACCAATTTATTCACAGGTACATGTTTTGGCTCTAACTGTGAGCCATCATTGACGCCTTTTATAAAATTTGGTGCAGAAAAAATTAATTGGATCCGGTAGCGTGCTCATAACTAATATAGTGCCACATGTATATATATTTTTTATATTTTATTAACTAGCCAACTTTTTGTCTTTTAACCTTCATTTTTTATGTCAGATATGCATTCCACAGCTGATGATCCTTCATATTTCATACACATTTAAATGGTTTTATACATTTATCATGTATTTTTAATGTGAACATGGAGATGTCTTTCTTATGCAGTATATAATTTTTCCTGTATCAGAGTTTATAAAAGGCCTCATAATGGCTCACAGTTAGAGCTGACACATGTGGCCGTGAATAAATTAATAAAGCTAGCATTGTGTTTGACTGATTTTAATACATACACTTGTGAAAGATCTGCAGGCTCTAAAAGGTAAACAGCAGTAACTTGTTTAGCACAGCCACCATCTTTTGGGTTTGCCAGCTGCCTTTACATGTCATTCTGCAGGGAATTTACTTCAATTTGGTGTGTATTTGTTCATACCTCCTAGGTTGTTAACACTTTCAGTGCAGTAAATGAATGTACCAATGCTAAATTTTATTACCACAAAGTGTGACAATCTGTTTTACCATGCAGCTTCACAAACACTTACCCTTTGAGTGCAACAGTTGGAATTGTCCCCACAAATTTTGAGAGTTGGTAGGTGCAACTAACTGTGAGCAAAAGTGAAACTCCCTAAACAAGAGAGTGAGTGGAAAGTCATTTGGAAATTCATAAAGTGCCTGATAGTGTGTTGTGTAATATAACAATCATTGTTTGCAATAAATAACTAACTTAGTTCTTTGTGGACTTATTTAGAAACTATTATATACCATTTACAAAATGCTATGTCACCTTTTGTGCATTTTTTATATTTCATCATTTTTCTGACTACACAGATATGTAAAATATAACTACCAAAGGTACTGGAAAATCTTTCAGTTTTTGATGGAAAATTGACATTGGTTTGCATGACAGCATGAAAATTTAATCATGTGGAACAGTGTTCAAAGTAACTATTTCCATCCCTTCAGTGATACCGATGCGGCCAATACAATTTCTTGCTAAAGAAACTGGAACCAAAAATTTTCACATTTTGAGTAGAGCACAAAAAGTTTTAAAGATATAAAAGTACATTACACATCGAGGTCATGTGCAGGGTGCCTCAGTTCTACCCGTTCTCATAGATATCAAAAGTACCATAATTTGTTGATTTTTTAAGCAAAGGCTGCCAGAAAAGTTTGAACCTGGAGATTAACTGTTTGCACACCTCACTCCATTGATCAGTGTGTTGCTGTTTCTGTTGCTGTGGGCTGTCCTGTTGTACCATTAATATAACACCTAAATTCCACAGGGTATTTCAAATTATAATCATTCCTGAACTTTGCAGTCAGTACTTCCTTAACAGTCCATTCTTGATGGGACTATCACTGTGTTGTTGATTCAACTCTGCTTCTTGGTATACCGACATCCTGCAGGACGTATTTACTGCTTCAATAAGATGTGTGAACTAATGGCTGTTGCATGTATGGTGCCTGGTGTTTTCAACTTACAATAGATTCTTGTGTCATATTCTGCATGGTTAGATCCTTTTCATGAAAACTTCTCCATTTCATTATGTTGGCCATCTTCAAGGCTTACATATTCAGTATTTGAAGATTACTGTTTTCTGGGATGTGATGCCTTGTAGTCAGATTTGTTCTGTCATTTCAGATGTATCCATCGTTCATCTACCCTGATCATCGAGGCTTGTGGTTCCTCTGAAATGTCTCTACATATTTACCAGATGAGACTATAACTTCCCAAAAACTGTAATCTTCAGTCACTACCATGAAAATCTCATAGCTCCTATATTCATTATTTGGGGGAGGGGAGGAAGAGTGTGGGCTGGCAATGGTGACATGGGTATTAATTCCACATATAAGATTGCTTGTTGAAATTTCTTGTTGAAATGTATGTATGAAGAATGGTCAATAAGCAGGTTCCCTGCATGATCAAAATTAAACAAGAATTCATTACAAAATTAAATGCAGCTCATTCAGTTGAAATATTATTTTTCACCATGATCCTCTAGCATATTCACGCATTTGTCACAGCATGGCACGAGTTTTAAAAGTGTATCACAGTATAACTGTTCACAGTCAGTTACTTCAACTTATGCATAACTGTGGAACTGGAAATGACTGGCTGTACATGGCTGTGATGGCAAGAGCACAATTTCTACTCTGACTGAATTTTTAAACTGCTGCCATACTGGGACAAATGCATGAATATGCTAGAGGATCATGGTGAAAAATAATGACACTCCAGTGCAATACATGAGCAACATGTATGTTGTAATGACTTCTCATTTAATTTTTGTGGTCTAGGAAACATTACTTATTGAACATCCTTTGTAGGTTCTGTTGAATTGTATTCTTAGTTACGGAGTGTAGCAGGTGACATTGAATGTTGCTTGATATCAGTAGATGGCAAGTAAACAAAATATTTTAATTATGGCTTTGTTGCATATACCATAGTCAGCACCAAATTGTAATATTCATTAAACCTGAACAAATGCTGTGAGTTATTCATGCCTTCTTGCTTTCCATCTCACATTATAAGTCACTGGACAAAATATGGACAATAGTCTGAAATGTTTGAGAGGAAGAGAAGCATGGAAGTGCACTGCTGGTTCTGCCATTGGGATATATGAAACAGAAACTTGTATAAGCTTCAGTAGTTTAAGGTCTTAAAAACATGACAGAAGATAAAACGCTATGCCTTGTTGATACCTGCACTGCGGACCCTACATGTTGTGTTGCTGTGGTGTATTGCACCTTATGATGATGCAACATCAGCATACTGTGGCAGGAATTCCTACAGCTCCAGATATGAAAGGGGTCCATGTTCAGTTTAAATAACAGTAGTCCCTGTTCATTCTAACATGCCACCATTTTGGCAATACAGATATTTTCCAAAGTCCTCAGCCTGCCCAACTGTTGCTTAAGAAACTTAACAATGTAATTAATTAAATTAAAATCCTACAGATGAGAACAGAAAGACCTCTACTGGTGTTTTGTCTGCCAGATGGTTTGTTTGTATATGTTCTTAATTATACTTATACAAGGACATTGTTTTATATGACAAATCACCTCGCTCTTCACTCACATGATTTTGCATAACAGGCAGTGCAATGCTCACTGCTTTACCAGTTTGCTGTGAGTTGGGGTCCACATGGTATATTTCAATATATTGCAGTTAATATTAAGTTTTCGCTCATATTTAAAATGACATCCATGAATGTTTTCTTGCAGCTCACAAATATACGTCACATCTAATGAACACATTATGCATTGCACATTGAGGTTTCATAAGTAAAGCAAGCTGACAGGCCATGACACGACCGTTTTCAGATAAACCAATGTCCCAACAGTTCTTTCAGTATAGGTTCTACAAAGTTCTATTAAGTTGGTGTAGAAGGTTCAACAGGTTCTTGCAGTGGGGTCTGAGGAGTTGAAGATGTGTCAATTCTTTGCACTCTGCACACCCCAAACCTCCTGCAGAAAAAAAAATTCCATCTTGTATAATGTGTTTCTAATGTGTACTTTCCTTTCTAATTGGCAGGGTGGTTCCGGAAAAAAATAACTCCAAAGAAGAAAGTTAAACAAGACTCCTGAACTGAACAGGGTGTTTCTAATATTGCCCTGTGGTGTGCGTATGTGTAATTTCACATTGATGAAACTCCGTGTATTCAGGAGTGTTTGTATGGTTGCATGCTGTAGTATGTGAGTGTGTGTGTGTGTGTGTGTATATCAGTAGTGACTTCTTTGCAGACTGCTGGGGAATTGGGTTGTGTGTACCATGGTGCTTAATAATAAACCACTGTAATTGTATCATAGATTCATTATGTGGCAGAACTGGACATACATGAAGGAAGAGATGTTGTGTGGGTTTCTTGGTGTGATATATGTACAAGAAGTGGGTTTCCTAAGTTTTTGACAACTCACAAAGGTGGATATTGAGGAATCTGTTCCTCAACAGGTCTGAGAGTACTTATTTCTCAATTTCTTTTCCTTGCTTTAGATTCCTGTAACTTTTTATATGAATTAACATTTGATTGGTGTTAATAGGCGGTACATTGGGTTAGCATTACTAACGTAATGCCATTGGTGTAGTGAGTAATGAGCACATATAAGAGAATATTTTTAATAAAATAACAATCTATTCTTCTGTAAATTACAATGATCACTTTACAGAAGTTTTTTCACCTCTCAAATTGCAGTATTTCATTTTGAATCCCCACATGGGCACAGACTTCTTGTCTACGTAACTCTTTCATAATTAAATATTATTTCATTCAATGCATGTTAACAAATTGTATCTTAGCAGGAGACACAGTATGATGCATATAAGCAGAAATTTTGTGGGTTGAGAGTTCATCCACACACACACAGTTAAGGCCTGTGTTGAATACTGTCAGCAACTGAACATGCTCCATATGGAACATTTTCCAGGTGCACTACACAAAAATCAAATGGCTCAAAATATGAAATCATCCATATGAATTTTCCTGCATTTGCATTTAGAACAAAGCAAATTTTCGTAATGTTGCAAATTGTTATGGTTGACTGAATGATGTACCTTTGTATACTTAGTTTGGAATCACCATTACTTACAAGCGAATAAAGATTGTGCAAATAGCAGAAACTTATTTTTCATAAGCAAGAAGTGACCAAACATTTTCTTGTATTGTGACTGACACACATAAGACATACAATTGACCATTCCTAAAACAAACATTTTATCACTCACATTAGTGTTCACAGACCTCAAAACTGAACACAACGTGTATGTCTGGAAAAGTGTCCCTCCCCCCCCTTCCAGTCTGTTCACCAGCATACAGTATGGTTTAATGCATATATTGCTACTGCAAATGTTACAGCTTTGCTAGTGCTGCAGGATGAGAAATTCCCGCTGTTAAACCCAAGTAGCTGTGCACAGGCAAAGGTAGCAGACATGATTCGTTCGTAAGGTCTTTCAAATACAATAACTACCATAGTCTTTTACTGTAAGATTTCTTCCACAGCTACACACATCTGGCATCTGCATAAGTTCTTTCCATGCTACAAGTTATATGCATTACTGTACTTCCTGAGAGGGTAGGGGACTGTATATTCAGAGTCCTACATTGGACATAGGATTTACAGGGCAATGCATGTAACTGCATAATACGTGAAAGTGTACAACAAATTCTTCCTACATTACATGTTTGAAGAATGGATGACCAACAGAATATACCTTCTATACTTGTGTCTGCTGACCTTCCTTAAATTTATGATTCTTGAATTGAAGATTAATACATATGATCTGTTGGTTTTAGATGTCAAATTAAAATTTATAACAATTTCTTACAATGTCAAAAGTTCTAGGGATAGCTTGGTGACTCCCTACAACTACACCCAGTCCCTGTACAAGCCATCTGCCTTCGTGGTTGCTCTACAAGATATGTGATTGTTAAATGTAGACCACACTGCACTTTGTTTCATGTGCTGTGTCTACATAGTCGATTGATGGGGGCACAAATATTGTTTACCACAAAACAAATTATAAGCAAGGAAAATAAACTACTGCCCCGCTGATGCTGAAGTCTACTTGTGCAGCCATGCCACACCTTAGGCCATATCACTGCCCAAACATGCTGCACACCTGTATGATGTACTCTTGCACTAAATTTGTAACAAATGTGTTTTAATACTGTAGATGCTAAAGTTTTAAAATTTATAGACAATTAAATGGCATCCTAAGACATTATGCCAACTGTAATCAATCTCCAATCAAAGCCACCTCCAATCTGCATTAGTAACACTGAGGACATTGTAACTGGGATTACATGGGATCAAAAGAAGACTAATAAATGAGCATCTCTGTTATTAGTACAAAATAATCTATGTACTTTTATAAATAGAATCCACGTAGTAACAAAATGTACAATTATTTCATAGACAACCACAAACCTGCAAATAAAAATAAAACAAACCAAATTTCCCAGGCACTAATATGTGATGCATAAATAGTTATGTGCAAAACCAGCTGCATCAATTATCATACATAAAATAAATGGTTCATTATAAACAAGCATGTGGATATTAAATTATGACTCACTATATACAAATGCACATGTATATGACCACATCACTTGACCGCAATTAAAGTTAAATATGTGGGAGATCTTGCACTGGGAAGTATTCTGGAAGTATTTATTTTTGCACATTTTCTCACATGACTTATCATTTGGTACAGTTTATAAATGCACAATGGAATGCATATCCATAGGACTGAAGTAATTAATGGACATAGTTCCTGATATACCAGGCTTGTATAATACTGTCAATAAGTAACAATCATTCACACCACCACATAGCCACTCCTTGCAGCTTTCGCTCCCATAAATCTCCAGTGTCTGGGTATATTGGCAAGGTGCATCAACATTCCCTTGCACCATGCTGCTCCAAGAACTAGCACCAGCCATCTGTGGTGACACACTCCCCAATGAACATCTGGCAGTGTCCTATGCAACAAGGAGACGTAGTCACCTGTGTTACGGCATGATCACATGTTAGCATAGTCCAGTTGAACATACAACTGTTTAACACCTACAGCAGCAAATATCATATGGGTGTGGCTCACTATGTACTTTGGATCTGATGCTCTTGACACTTCAAGTTTAAGGGCCCCCACATACACATCGCTACATAAAGTCCAAAAGTGGGGCTCCTGAACACTATATACACCAGCCAACTGCATCACCTTCTGATAACACTGTGGCAATGCAACATCCAATGCTGTTGGCTGCCGCTGCATCAAAATCAGTACAGATTCTTTTATCAGTGCTAAAACGCTAAGTGCAATCAATATGGCAATAAACATGGAACAGATTGGATCAGCAATCATCCACCCAAACATCTGCATCATAACAGCAGATATGATAACACCCACACTACCCAGTGTATCAGCCAATATGTGCAGAAACACGCCCTTCATGATCTGTGAGTCACTGCCTGTGAAATCACCTAAATCATGGCTGTGTGAATTGGGGTCACTAAAACCACCATGAGAATGAGGATGTGAATGCCCTCCCACTCTGTGAGAATGCCCATGACTACCACCTCCACCATGAGAGTGACCATGACCATGCTGGAAAGCATATATTCCAACCAAGTTTACTAAAAGTCCTAGTACTGAGACAACAAACAGTCGCTCATGTTTTACTTCTGGTGGCTCAATAGCCCTTTCTACAGCTTCAGACATAATGAAAAATGCAATAAAGAGGAGAAATAACCCATTTACAAAACCAGCCAACACTTCTGCACGTACATAACCATACGAAAATTTATCATTTGCTCTCCATCTTGTAATAACAGAAGCAGCAAGGCCTGCTAAAAGTCCAGTACAATCAAAGAACATATGGAACGAATCTGAAATAAGGCCCAAACTATTGGTCCAAATTCCATATGACAGTTCTACAAACGCAAATGACAAATTCAAAAGCAAGAAAAGGAACAAGTTTCGTGAGTTGCGGTCAGAGAATATCAAACGTATCCAACCATTAAGTTTTTCTTTGATTCGTGATCCCAATGATCGAGCTGGATCCTTGTGTGTCATAGGAATCATTCTGGCCGTTTAATGATGTTCCTGTGAAAACAAAGTTGCATTATAAGTAGTACATTCAACACAAAAGTTAACCATGCTACCAGTACGTTTTCATATTATTGTCATTTTATATTCGCATGAGCTCATATTTCCTTCTCTGAGGTGCTTCGTGAACTTAAATTAAACATCCACCTCCGATAATTTCTTTTTTAATGAACTATTAATGCAATGACTGGCAATACACTTTCGAACAAGTACTTTTACTGTAACCACCACCACATACAGAGATTCTTAACTCACACTTCCTGTAACAATTACTTTGGATGCCGTTGCGAATCATTCGGAGAAACTCTCATCCAGATTGAACGACGATCTTACACGTACCGTCACATGCCCACGACTTCTGCTCTATCGTCCATATTGGCACACGTAGCGCCGCGGTGTCAGATTTCCTACCAGTACTGAACACGGTTCGTGTTAAAGGCATCGGTGCGAAATTGTATGTAAATGTCCCTGCTGTGTTGTGTAGTGTCCATGTCGTTACACATAATTGGAAATAACTCTCCCTTCGCTACAAAGGAAATAACAAAGTGTTCAAATCCAATCCAAATTATACAAAATTTTCATTTGTAAAATACAAAATGGAAACAAAAGTACACAAAATGTGGACAATCGAGGAAAAGTTCCGTTAAAATTCGGTCCTAACGCTACAAGGATTGCAATGTATCTTATTTATCCTGTTACATCCATTGCATATTGTATCATTGGATGCACTACATATGCTTGTCATACAGTTGCATGTAATCAGTATTCGTAGGAACACAGGCCCATTATTGTGTTCAGCAAGGCTCCGTAGGGTATCCTTAAGTTTTTATTACTTAAATAACTGATTAAGCATTTACTTCGTATATCTAACTTGATTTATTAAAAGTAGTAGGATTCATTTCTTTAATAGTGTCCGCAATCTTATATTGATTCCCACAAAAATGTCCACCACACATCATTATGTCTCTTCAGGTCAAAGAACTGAGCTGGCGACAGAGTATATGTTGCTTGAATTGATCTGTTAACCGTGTTTCTGGTCTGAAAACTAGCGGCCGATTGGAAGAATTGCTTTCAAACTTCAGAGAAATATGAACAAGGATTACTGTGTTTGGAATGTTATGCCGTGAGAACTGGTAGTCATCAATCCTGTTTATGGAAGTAGTAGTAACCGTATAATCTACGGTACACATATACCATACTAAACGACGTTACTTGCGATCATAATATTTGCATCCGTAACTGCCTCACATCCAAGTAAGAAATGGGTCTTGTATAGAATTCTGTTAAAATGTATTTTGTTCAACATTCGTAAAATAAATTCCAATCCTTTTCCTTCCATACACATTGCATGAATTATTTGAGGTAATATGTGCAAGATTATACAGCGATATACGTACCACTGTGCATTTAACCATGTATGCAATATTTCTGAACGTATCCATACACATTGTGGAAGAGTGCAGCACTATTACATCCGCTTCCTCTGGCAGTTATATCACAGCCATGGTAAGTGTAAGGAAAATAATGTTTTAATTGTTTTGTGGTATAACGTGGTGTATTTTCAGTATTTCTTTTTGCATATGTAATTGTAAGTAAAAATGAATGTGCTGCGTTTTGCCTCATGTGAAGGCACATAGGAATTGGTTTGTAGAAGTTGTGTCGCGTGTAACTGCTACGCCAACGCATGGCAGTACTTGCCATATTTGCCAACGTTAGAATACATCCTTGTAATAAGTAATGTGTCAGGAAATATCGTGAGCAGTTACGTTCTAGAAAAGGAAACGTTCCTTATATTAATACGGATTTTTTGATTGGTAGCCCCCCAAGAAGGATTCGAAAGGATCGTCATCCAAACAACCCCAGAAGACTCAGAAGAAAAAAGAAGGAGGTTCTGGAGGGAAGGCTAAAAAGAAGGTTTGTTGTAGGATAAATAATGAAGCTTTTGTGTATGACATTGGTAAACATAAAGAGCTGAAGCATGCGTGTTAATTGCCGACAATTTTAGTCGGTATCTTATGCAGAATCACTTCGAATATAGAAAACGCATATCATACACATTCCTGATACTTATGTGTCTGAAGTTGTGGGTAGGTGACTGTTACACCAGTTAATTACAAAGGGATGTGATATGTATGTTCATACTGAATTCTGCAGTTGATTCAGAAATGTCATTGATGATTGTTATGTACACATTTTTTTCCTACGTCCTGTGTGCATATCATAAAACATTGTGATGATGGTCTGTTAGTTGCTGGCATTTTTCATTGCCAAGCCAGTGTCATCTTTTCAGGCAATCAGCATATGGTGGTACTACCTGTGTGTGAGAGCATGAAGCAATTTTTTGCCAGACCTATCCTCCACACTATTCATGAGGCATTCCCCTATTTCCCAGTTCACACTACAAGATGCTCATTATCTTTCTTATAATATTACATTATTTTAGATCCAAAATTAATCATTGTTGACGTTTTTGAAAGCTTGTATTTGACATTGCCTGTACACTCAGTCGAACAAAAATCCATCGGTGTAAAATTTTCTAAGTCCCGAACTGGAAGTCACGTGATGTACAGTTGCCATCATAATTTGAGTCGTTTTATTTTCCCCATATTTGTGCATTCGTGGAGTTTCTCTGTCTTCCATTCATTACAATCAATCACACCGCGTATATATTAACCGAAAACAAAAATACATTTGCTTAATTTGAAAACAAAACATTAATT
>Ga0123357_10004428_pt1 | contig 16481 bp, 11 predicted proteins | sample TergutEmb28metaG_FD_89873 | JGI IMG/M metagenome (GOLD analysis project Ga0123357, IMG submission 89873) | Embiratermes neotenicus P4 segment gut microbial communities from Petit-Saut dam, French Guiana - Emb289 P4 | ecosystem: Host-associated > Arthropoda: Insects > Digestive system > Gut ... | reverse complement strand
ATTTGTCTATGATGCTTATTGCCCGGATGTTTTCGCTAAGCCCTGGAACTTGCGGCTTTACAATACACGATCCTCGCACGATGAGCCGCACAGACACGCCATGTTTCGCGGCTTGATACAGCAACTTCGCCATTTTCGCGTCGGTTATCGCGTTGCACTTTATCCAGATGTAGGCTTTGTTGCCCTTCTTTGCGTTTTTGATCTCATTAGCTATCAAGCTCTCTATGGATTTGCGTATGGTGAATGGAGCAACAAGCAGTTTTTTGTACTCGAACCGCTGGTGCATGTTGCTCAAAAAGGTGAATACCGCCCGCGCGTCGCTCACAAACGCGGGGTCCGAGGTGAGCAGGCCAAAATCACTGTAAATGCGGGCCGTGTCTTCGTTGAAGTTGCCGGTCCCGACGTACACGTAATTTTTGGCCCAGGCCGCGCCGGTCTTGCTCTGCACGAGGATCAGCTTGCTGTGGACCTTGAGGGCGGGCGAGCCGGGGAGCACGGTGACGCCGGCCTCCTGGAGGATGTCGATGACGCTGACGTTGTGCTCTTCATCGAATCTGGCCAGAAGCTCGACATAGGCAAAGACTTTTTTCCCGTTTTTCGCAGCGGTTAAAAGCGCCGTGACGATTTTCGAGTCGGAGGCCAGCCGGTAGAGCGTTATGTGGATGGACTTCACGTTGGGAGATATGGCGGCTTCACGCAGAAAATCAATGACATGGGCGAACGTCTGATACGGAAATGAAAGCAGGATGTCCTGCGTGTTCAGTTTGCGGAAAATGCTGGCGAACGGCGCCAGACCCGGATGGATGAGCGGTTTTGCGCTTTGGGCTTCCAGATCCTTGCGGATTACGGGGAAGGACATCAAATGGCGCATCATGTGATAGCGCCGTCCGGGCTCGACCGCTCCCGGCTTCAACTTGAGCTTGGAGACGAGCGTGTCCACGAGTTCTTCGGGCATTTCCCGGTCATGGATGAGGCGCACGGGTTTGCCGCGCATGCGCTCGTCCAGCCCTTGTTCCATCTTTTCCACAAGGCTTTTGTGCAGGCCGCTCTCAAGGCTCAGGCTCGCGTCGCGCAGGAGCTTGAACATATACGCCTTGGCGTGTTCGTATCGGAACATGAAGAAGATGTCGTCCAGGCAGAGGCGGATGATGTCATCCAGGAAAATAACGTCGTTTCGTCCCGGCTCCGAGGGCAGCCGCACAAAGCGGGGACAGGCGTTGTTTACGGGCGTCTGGAGGATGGCGAAGCGTTTTTTATTCGTCTTTTCGGACGTGAGACACACGGCAAAGTAGATGCCGCTGTCCGGCAAAAACGGGAGCCGCATGGTTTTATGCAGAAAAAGCGGCACAAGCCGCCGGCTCACCACTTCAATAAAGTAGTCCCTGCAAAATTGTTTTTGCTCCTCATTCAGCTGTGTTTCATCAACGACGCGAATCCCTTCCCCGGCCATTTCCGTCAAAATGCGCCCGTAGATGTCGGTGAGCCTCTGCTGGGAGGCGCTCACCTTCTGGCTGATTATGCCGATAAGCTCTTGCGGCGTGTATTTCCCGGACAGGAGCGTTTTTTTTGTCTTGGCGTTGCGGTCCAGCCGCATGAGGTTGGCCAAGCGTACCCTGATAAATTCATCGTTATTGTTCGAGTAGATGCCAAGAAAACGCAGACGCTGCATGAGCGGGACGCTCAAGTCCTCGGACTCCTGAAGAACCCGGCAGTTGAACGCGAGCCAGCTTAATTCCCTGTTGTTAAAAGAACTCAAAGCATCCATGGCAAGTCTTCCGGAAACTCCTTTTCACACATTTCAGAAGACTTTTTCACCACTTCCGTGAAGGGTTGACGACAGCCTTGTTACAAACGTGTTAACTCGTCCGAATTTAGGATTATATGGAATTACGCTTTGGGCGGCGTCACCGTGGCCAACGTCAGCCTGCGCACCCCCGCTTTGCCCTCCGTCGCGTAAGCATCGTAAAGGCGCATGGCGCTTACCCGCGAATAGACCGCGTTTCGCAGGGCGTTAAAAGGTTTGCCCTTGGCATCCGCCTCGTTCAGACGGTAATCGGCCATGGCGATTTCCGTCATGACCGGCAGGGTCCATTGCACCGCAGGCACGGAAAGCACGAAGTCGTGATCCCCCAGGTGGCAGAGGAAGCCCTCCTGACGCCTGGGCAGGGGCAGCGTCTTGCCGTCTTTTTCCAGCAGGCCGTAGTCCACCGGGTTCACTCCGGCGATGATGGCGGCGGCCGTGAGCCAATTCACCACCTGCGCTTCGTCCTCCGGCGTGCCGGGATGCGCGTGCGCGCAGGCCTGAGCCACGGCCAGTTCCGCCGGAGCTTTGCGCGCCAGAAGCTCGGCCACGGAGAGAGGATGATGCTGCCCCGTCGCGGCCAACGGCTTTTCCATGCGGTTGGAAAAATCCGCCTGCCACTGAAAGACCCAGGGCTTGTGCAGATCGTGAAGCAGTTGCGCGGCCACGGCTATGTCCCGGTTCACGCAATACCCGAAAACTTCCCGGTAGGTGTCCGCAATGTTTGCGGTGACGCGCACGTTCGTGGCCGTGTGCGTGGAGAGCCCGCCCGGATAGGCATGATGACTCTGGTAGCCGCTGCCCGGCGCGGCCAGGAAGGAAAACTTCCCCGACCCTTCCGGAGGGAGAAAATCCGCCTGCCCGTCCTTCGTGTATCCCTTGGCGGAAAGCTCCTTCCACACGGCCCGCCGGGATTTTTCATCCAGCCGGAAGGCCAGGGTCGGGGCCGGATTCTCGTAGATATCCTTAATCAGCGCGCGCAGGTTCGGGTTTTTTATTTCGTCGTGTTGGGCATGCAGATATTTCCAGGCATCCCGCACCATAGGCGAGCTTTCCGCGCACTTGACGGGGTCCATGGCCTGACATTCGTCAAAGGAAATCGCTTTGGGGACCGCTCCTTTGTCCGCACAATCCGCGGCCGCGAGAAGCTCTCCCGGTTGCAGGGCGTATAGCGCGGAAACGAGGGCCGCCGTTTTAAGAAAATTGCGTCTGCTTTTTTGCATCTGTTTCTTCCTCTTGTATGTGTTGCTTTGCGTCGGCTTGCGCCATGTTGCCGGGAGCGAGTAAAAATCCTCCCAGCAATGCCGTCAGAGGGGCCACGCTGACCAGGCCGAAGCTGCCCACAAGAATGTGCATGATCTCCGCGGCCACATATTGCAGGTTCAGCACGTTCAGGATCGGGGTTCCCTGGGCGATGAAAACCATGAGCATGGAGGAAAAGCCGCCGGTGTACGCCAGAAGAAGCGTTGTGGTCATGGTGCCCACGACCAGGCGGCCGACGGCCAGGCCGGAGCGGGTCAGCTCCCGCCTGGACAGATCCGGCTTTTTCAAGGCCAGTTCGTGCATGGCGGCGGCGATGTCCATGGACAGGTCCATCACCGCCCCGGTGGAGGCGAGAAAAATCCCGCCCAGGAAAATGCCCGTCAAATCAAGGTTTCCGAAGCCGCTGTACAAAAGCGTTTCGGAAAAGGGTTTGATGGCCCCGTGGATGGAGAACAGCGGACCAAAGATCATGGACATGGCCCAGGTGCAGACTATGCCGGCCAGAGCGCCGCAAATGGCGGCCAGACTCTTGCGGTCCGTGCCGCTGACCAGGCAGATGACCACCACGACAAGCCCGGCGGACACCGCAAGCGACAGGCTCACCGGCTCCCAGCCGCGCAAGGCGCCGGGGAGCAGAATCTTCCAGATGGCCAAGCCGCAAAAGACAAAGGACAACAAGGCCCTGGCCCCCACCGCTCCGGCATACCAGAGGAGCAGCCCGGCGAACAGGAGGAAGAGGAGGAGTTCCACTCCGACCCGCCAGTGATCCACAACGGTGATCTTCAAAATTTCGCCGCCGTAGCCGTTAAGCAGGGCCAGGGCCGTGTCGCCCGTGGCGAAAACCTTGTCCAGCTCCAGCTTGCCGTACAGATGGTTGACCGCCTCCGCCATGCGTCCCTTTTGGCCGCCGGAGAGGATTTTCACGGTCAGGCCCTGGTCGCCTGTCCGGATGATCCCGTTTTGTCGGATATTAGAATCGTCCGTTGCGAGAACGCGCACTTTGACCGTCTCCCCAAACTGTTCCGTCTCAAAGCCGGTGGGCAGGAGGAGAAGTCCGATCACCGCCAGTACGGTCAAGAGGACCAGAACTCTATCGCGCTGTTTTTGCTTCATGGAATGTCTATCCGTTTTATGCCGGGCGGCTGCGATTCATAAGCGGGACGCGAAGCAGGCTCCGCGTCCCGTTCCCTCTTTACTGTGCGGAAGCGGTGGTGATGGGGGCGAGGGTTTTAAGGCCCATGATGTTGAAAATCTTCCAGGCCACGTCGGTGTTGTCGTAGTAGCCCCGGAAGATGGAGCTGCCTGTCCCGCTGGCGAACACGGGCACGGGTATGCCGGTGTGGGCGTAGCTGGTCCAGCCTATGCCAGCCTTGTTGTTCAGGATGTGGGTGATAGCGATGCTCAAGGGTTCATACCCGCCATAGAGCAGGTAATCCTGGCTGGTGGGGTCTTTGTCCTTTTTGTCGGCCATGCTGGCGGCCAAGGCGTCTTTCAGGCGCCCCTGCTCGAGCGGAGACAGAGTAAGGCCCAGAGTCTTGGCCGCTTCTTTGTCGCCGGCCTTGGCCTTCTGGCGCAGACTTTCCCATTCCTCGGGGGTGCTGATTTTCAGGCCGAAGTTGGCGGCCATGCTGTCTTTGATGTCATCCAGAGTGGCCTGAGCCCCTTTCGTTTTGCGCAGATCGGCTATCTCTTTGTCAAAGGCCAGATAGGACTCGCGCTGCCCCCCGATCTTGTCGAAAAAGGTGCTGTATTGCGTGCCGGCAAAGCCTATGCCCAGGCCGCCGGTCTCGTGATCGCCGGTGACTACGATCAGTGTGTCGGCCGGGTGTTTTTTCGCAAAGTCCAGGGCCAGCTTAACGGATTCGTCAAACGCCAGAATGTCGTGGATGCTGGCGGCGGCGTCATTGGCGTGACAGGCCCAGTCTATCTTGCCGCCCTCCACCATGAGGAAAAATCCCTTGGGATTGTCCAGAAGTTGAATGCCCTTGTCCACGAACTGGGCCAGACTCACTTCGCTTGCGCCCTTGTCCATGGCGTAGGGCATGGCATCGGAGGAGTCCAACACCGGATTCACGGCCAGAACCGGCGCTTTTCCGGGTTTTAGGGCCAGGATCGAGGCCTGGTCGCGGGCAACGGTGAATCCCTTGCTGGCGGCGACACCGTACAGGTCCTGGCGCGGATTGCCGGAAGCGTCCTTGTCCGCGTGCTTGTGCAGACCGCCGCCGGCAACGTAGTCAAAACGGCTGTTCAGAAGCTGAAGGCCTATGTCGTAATAGCTGTTGCGGGAGGGCACATGGGCGTAAAAGGAAGCCGGAGTGGCGTGGTTTAACGACACGGTGGAGACTATGCCCACCTTCATGCCGGCGGCTTTGGCTTCTTCCGCGATGGTTGCGAATTTGCGGGTCTTGGACGGGTCCACGCCAATGACGCCGTTTTCGGTCTTATAGCCCGTGGCCAGGGCGGTTCCCGCCGGAGCGGAGTCGGTTATGAAGGAATTCGTGGAATAGGTGGTGGCCATGCCCTGGTTCGCAAAGGCGGAAAAACTGAGCTTTTCGCCGCTGGGCTTCGAGCTGTTCTTTAGAGAGGCCTGATAGATTTCCGCGGAGCTGATCTGCTGCAGTCCCAGACCATCGCCAATGAACAAGAAAACGTACTTGGCCTTCGGGCCGTGCCAGGCGTTGGCCGCATCCTTTGATCCGGCGGCCAGCCCGCGTCCGCTGAACACGGCAATGATGGCGGCTAGCGCGATAAGGCCCCACAGGACGCGCGACAGGTTTTTTACAAAAGTTGGCGTATGCACGGTGGAATCCTCTGCTGTTTAGAGTTGTCTTTTTCGTTGCCTTGCCGACGCGGCTCCATACGTTTGCCGATCCGCGGAGGTACCTCATGGCCGCCCCCTATGCGGCGCGCAAATCAAATCTTCGCCCGGAGGAACCGTAGCCGAACTTGCGAGGGGCACGCTCCTCTTCCCATTCCTCCTGGCAGGGGGCGCAGCGCACGGCCTCGGGCTGGACCGCCAGCCGGCGTGGCGGAATCTTCTCTCCGCAGCCGATGCACAGGCCGTGAGGCTGACTTTCGATAACGGCCATGCTCTGTTCCAGATGCCGCAGCCTCTGCCCTGTCCGCTGCATGCCTATGATGTTGACGCTGATATTCTCGTAGCATGACGCCAGTTCATTATCGTCGGCGCAGTGGGGGATGACGACGGCTCTTTGGGCGTCCGCCAATGCGCGCTGCCCTTCCTCAATGAATTGCCGCAGTACGCGGGCACGCTGTGTGTTCATGGTGATAACCTCGCAAATGGGTTGGCAGTGCGACTCATAGGGCGATCGGCGCGTCAGCACGGCGCATGATGGGCCAACACCCGCGCTGCGAAGATATCACCGTATTTTGTTAAGAATCAGAGAAGGAGTTGTGGAGTTCTGGTGACAGCTTTTGTGAAAGAAAAACCCCGGTCAGGGTTGTGACCGGGGTTATGCGCGAATCTGGCGAGGGAGGAAGTGCCATCACGACGACAACCAGCCGTAACCAAATGAATAAATCCATATTTGCTAATTAAATACCCCCACTAATACCCCCAAAATATGCGGATTCAGCAAGACTTTTTTGTCCCTCTCTGGCCTATTAGAATTACCCGATAGTCTCGTTCATAAAATTTCCAAGTGTTTTCACCAACTCGTCCATATTCTTTAACTGGCATTCCCAGACAGTAAGAACACTCCATCCATCGTTTTGAAGTGCAATCGTATGTTTTACTCCTCTATTTCGATTTCGCTCTATTTTGGGGAGCCAATAATCTCGATTACTCTTTGGTTTACGGATTCCAACTTTACAGTCATGGCCATGCCAAAAGCAGCCATGCACAAAAATTGCCTTCCGTTTACCTATAAATGCAATGTCGGGACAACCTGTAATATCTTTTCTGTGCAGACGATATCCTCTGTATCCAAGGCTGCGCAATAATTTACGAACTAAGACTTCTGGCCGGGTATTCTTGCTTTTAATTCGGCGCATGTTTTCACCCCTGCTCATAGGTTGTGAAAACATATATCGATCACTATTTCCTTTTCTCAACGAACATCACTGTTTATGTCAGTTTGTAGCGTTGTAAACCTTCATGATGCGCTTACAAAAGTCCTCTTTGGGAGGAGTCTTTTGATACAAGGAACGCATCATCAACTCGCTATGAGTTGTACCGCTTATTTTATTGAGCTTGAGGTCGTATCTTTTTCCTTCTGGGGAATCGGTGAGGACCATTTTGTACTGCATAAAGACTATGTCGCTGCTATCTCTATCTATATCAGCGAAACTTAATCTTGATTTAAGCTCGTCAAACATTACATCTTGGATTACAGCAATAATCCTAGTCCCCCACTGGTGGTGATAATAACCCTTGTCTATCATCTGGGTTACAAATCTCTTCTGCACATTTCTATAATTAAAATTATATGTAGGGCGCTTATCCAGCGGTGTATTCAAAACAATCGAAGAATAGGCCGGCTCATATGAACCAGTAATATCAATCGCCTGAAGCTCAATAGAAACAAAGTCTTTGATAGATTTCTTATCATCTTCAAGGTCTGCGATAACCATATCGACATTGCCGACTTTTCCCATTTTTATTTCATGAACAGAAATAGGGTTTTTGGGTTTAGATCCAGGCCAGCAATGCTCTATAACATCATTATAAATGTCAGCGGCAAAAAGTCTTTTCGGACAGACTACTATTGGAGTAGCTGTGCTTTCATTGCGCCTTTTCCTAAACACTGAACAGACAGGAAATGGTCCGTTCATTTTTTGACTACGCTTCGAGCAGATATTTGTTCTATAAGGACACAAGTAGTCCTCATTAACAGGGTTTTTCATCTGTTCAGCGGGCTGGCCCAGAATTTCACACACAATGTCGTATGGGTTAATCATAGGATAAAATTACCACATTAAGATAGTTCTGATAAAGATTTATGAACTGTCCTTGCGACGGCAGCAGAGAGCAAAATGGGAACAGCATTACCCACTTGCTTATACTGTTCCACTCTGCTGCCTTCAAAACGGATTTTATCTGGAAAACATTGTATCCGTGCAGCTTCACGAACAGTAATTACTCGATCTTGCTCGGGGTGGAAGAACGCACCCCAGTGAGGGTCACACTTGGTCAAAATAGTCGAAGCAAAACCTTCCTTGCGAAGTCTCCCGTAACGTTTAGTGTGGTCAGAGCGCCGTGCTCTTTTCATCCCCGCAGGCAACAGTTCTATTGGAATGTCGCGCCAGCTTCCGCCCTCTGGAATATGTTTGAGTCTCTCCAAATTTACTATACCCAAAGAAGGAGCCACATGATTAAGTACTTTGTCCGCATCTTTCCGTATCATTTCTTGGTATGCGCTTTGGGGAGGCAAAAGATAGCTACTCACTTCCTTGCCTTCGCCATTTTTTAAAGGGGGCAAGTCAGAAATAGCATTCCAGACATTGACATAAGGAAGCCGCCCTTTCCCATGTGTCGGTTCTGGAAATGCAATGGGCGAACCAATTCTATTGCCAATAAAAATTAAGCGCCGCCTTTCCTGAGCGACTCCGTAATCTTCGGCTTTAAGCGTATTAACATCTACATTATAGCCAAGACATTTTAATCCTTGTCGAATTTCATCAACGGCAGCGCCGTCACTGACCGAATTCATGCCAGGGACATTTTCAATAATTACATATTTGGGAAGCAATCCTTCAACTAGGCGCAAATATTCACGGAATAATCCCGAACGCTCGTCATGCAATCCGCGCTGATGGTTATAAACGCTGAATGCCTGACACGGAGGACCGCCAATAATGCAATCAAGTTCTCCCGCTTTTATATTAAGGAGAGATAAAATTTGGGGCGCAGAGATATCTTGAATCGAACCAGAAAGGAAATGTGTTTGGGGATGGTTCCGCCGATATGTCGCTTCACACCACGGATCAAAGTCGTTAGCTAGAAGAATACCAAAACCATTTTGCCTGAAACCCTCGGATAGCCCCCCTGCTCCGCAGAATAAATCTACACAGTTGAACATAGCCACCCTCCTAGTCAGAAAAATAATACCCTAGAAAATGCGGTTTATCAATCACCGCGAAAACTGCTGATTCCGTGACGTGGTGAGGCTTTTGCCTTGGCGGTCGAGCGGGACGCTCGCCCACGTTTCACGAAGTGAAACATAGTGGGCTATATCTTCGCCTTTGGCTCAGACGGAGGGCGCACCATGAACGGCCCATGTCTATGATGCGACCGACGTGTTTTTGCTTTTCGGCCCCGCAGGGCGCGCTCAGTTTCCAGAGGAAACTGGTAAGTGCGCCCTTACCGTCGTGAGGGATTCCGGCTGCCACATCTCTCCTGCGGCTTCCGACGACTTTCCCAAAGACTGAAAACGCATTTTTTCAACCCATGTTCGTGGCGCGTTCGCGTGTGATTTTTTTGCCGTTACGGGAGGGTAAGGGGGACGAAGCCTCTCAAAACGGGAAACGGGTTTTCTGTCTTTTTGAACCGTCGGCCCTGGGGAAAAATTTCCCTCGGAGCCGCCGTCGTAAGGAGCGGAGGCCGGAGCAGCGGAAGCAGGTCAAGGGCGTAGTGAAGCAACGCGGAACGGAGAGCGAAGCGTCCCTTGACCGGATGAGCAGCGCAGGCAGAAGCGGATGGAGGCGGCGGCGCGAGGGAAATTTCCCTTGGTGAGCCGGAGGGTCTTTTGCCTTTGAACAGCGCGACCTCTACCATGCACGATTATGCACGATGTGCAACGCATCATGCACGATGGTATGCCGTTCATACTCGATCATACACGATGTGGCACGATGGTGAAGGATAATACAATTTTGTCTTGAGCAAGATTTTGTGCATTATCCTGCATCATCCTGTATCAGATCGAAAGGGCAGGACAGAGGATATGGGTCTACGCCATATCCTTGCTGCCCTCCCAATGGTCGGGGTCACTTATTCGCCGGAGGCTCAACGGGGAATGCCTGTCTTTTCTTTCAACGCCGCGAGATAGTCGGCCCATTCCTGCATCATTTTGCAGCGTTCCGGCAAATACTCGGCCCGATTGTAAACACCGCGTATTTTGTCACGCGGATTGTGGGCAAGCTGCTTTTCAATCACATCGGCGGAATAGCCCTGCTCATTGAGCAGCGTGGAAGCCATTGCCCGGAAGCCGTGAGCCGTCATTTCGTCCTTGTCGTAGCCCATGCGGCGCAAGGCGGCGATAAAGGTGGCATCGCTGATGGGAATCAGAGGGGAACGCAAACCAGGGAACATCAAACGCCTTTGGCCGGTCAGCTCGTGGAGTTGTTGCAGGATTTCCAGCGCCTGAAACGACAACGGCACAATATGATCAAGGCGCATCTTCATGCGCTTGGCCGGGATGCGCCAGAGCCTTTCGCCAAAGTCGATTTCCTCCCACTCGCCCAGGCGTACCTCGCTCGGACGCAGAAAGGTCAAGGCAAGCAGTTGCAGCCCGCTCTTTACGATGAATGTGCCTGGAAAGGCGTCTATGGCCCGAAGCAGCCCGCCGATGGCGTCCGGCTTGGTGATGGCGGCGCGAGGCGTGTGGGTGCGGCTTTTGAGCGCCCCGCGCAGGTCAGCGGCTGTGTCGCGTTCGGCCCTGCCGGTGGCGATGGCATAACGGAACACCTGGGAGCAGATGCTTCGCGCCCGGTGGGCTTGGTCAACAGCCCCGCGTTCCTCAATTTTCCGCAGAACGGACAACAATTCCGGCGGAGTGATTTCTTCGATGGAACGCGCCCCAAGATAGGGAAAAATGTTTTTGCCGATGCGCTCCAGAACATCCTGGGCGTATCCTTCCGTCCAGGCGGCTTTCTGGTTTTCATGCCATTCCCGCGCAATAACTTCAAAAGTAGTCTGTGCGCTTCTAGCTCTGGCCTTCCTTGCCGTTGAGGGATCAATACCACCACTCAATTGTTTTTTGGCGTCAGCGCAGGCTTCCCGCGCTTCTTTCAGAGAAAATTGGGGGTATGTGCCAAGGGTCAGCAATTTTTCGCGGCCCTGGAAACGGTATTTCACGCGCCAGCTTTTAGTGCCGCTCGGAGCCACAAAAAGAAACAGGCCGTTGCCGTCAAAGAATTTTTGAGGGTTGTCTGCGGGCTTTACGCCACGAATGGCGGTATCTGTGAGAGGCATGGGGGTATTGTCTCCTGGCAAGAGATGTATACCCCCAGAAATACCCCCAACAAGACAGAGTGTCTATGGATTTTTCCAGCCGAACCCGGACAGTCCATTTTGTCATTTTCCTTGCCAGGAGCGACTTTCTGGACTTCATCGAGTTCGGCCGGATTGAATTCTGGCGGAGAGGGAGGGATTTGAACCCTCGATCCAGGTTTAAGCCCAGATACTCCCTTAGCAGGGGAGCGCCTTCGGCCAGCTCGGCCACCTCTCCGTTAGGAGCGTTTTTGTAGCCGCCCGGACAGCTCCGGTCAAGGATCAATGTGCGCCTTTGACACCACGGCCCGGCCCAGCTACATTTCATCCATCCATTCCAAACAAGGAGCCGTTTGCGATGCATAAGTTCGCCCGCATGGAGCGTCTGCCTCCCTATGTTTTCGCCGTGGTCAATGAGCTCAAGATGCAAATGCGCCGCCAAGGCGTGGACATCGTGGACCTCGGCATGGGCAATCCAGACCTGCCCACCCCTCAGCACATTGTGGATAAGCTCATGGAGGCGGCCCAGAAGGGCGTCAACCACCGCTACTCGGCATCGCGCGGCATCCAGGGGCTACGGCTGGCCATTGCCAACTGGTATCTGCGCCGCTTCGGCGTGGAACTGGACGCCGACCGCGAAGTGGTGGTCACCATGGGCGCCAAGGAAGGGCTGGCCCACCTGGCCCTGGTCATGCTCCAGCCGGGTGATGTCGTTTTTGCCACCGATCCCGCCTACCCCATCCACCCCTATGCCTCCATCATCGCCGGGGCGGACGTGCGCCGTATCCCCATCGGCAGGGATCGCGATTTCTTCGAGGATCTCCTGTTCGCCACCAAGCAGACTTGGCCCCAGCCCAAGCTCCTTATCATAAACTATCCCCAAAACCCCACCACCGAGGTGGTGGAGGTGGATTTCTTCCAGAAAATCGTGGAGTTCGCCAAAGAACACGACCTGATGGTTATCCACGATCTGGCCTATGCCGACCTCTGCTACGACGGCTATGTGGCCCCCTCCTTCCTGCAGGCCAAGGGGGCCAAGGATGTGGGGGTGGAGTTCTATTCCCTCACCAAAAGCTACTCCATGGCCGGCTGGCGCGTGGGCTTCTGCTGCGGCAACCCGGACATGGTCCACGCCCTGACCCGCATCAAGAGCTATCTGGACTACGGCATCTTCCAGCCCATCCAGATCGCGGCCTGCGCGGCCTTAAACGGCCCCCAGGAGTGCGTGAAGGAAATCTGCGACATGCACCAGGACCGCCGCGACGCCCTTATCGAGGGTCTGCACCGCCTGGGCTGGGAGGTTCCGCCGCCCAAGGCCACCATGTTCGCCTGGGCGCAGATCCCGGAAGCGTTCCGCAAGATGGGCTCTGTGGAGTTCTCCAAGCTCTTGCTCAAAGAAGGCCATGTGGCCGTGTCGCCGGGCCTGGGATTCGGGCAGCTCGGCGACGATCACGTGCGCTTTGCCCTGGTGGAAAACCGCCATCGCATAAACCAGGCCTTGCGGGGCATCAAAAAAGTCCTCTCGGGGGGCGCATGAAGAGCCGCCCCATCCGCATCGGCCTGGCGGGCTTCGGCACGGTCGGCCAGGGGCTTGTCGCCATCCTGGCCGAAAGCGCCGACTGGATAGCGCGCCGCCTGGGCAGACCAATTGAAGTGGCCGCCGTGGCCGTGCGCGACGCGGCCAAGCCGCGCGCCGTAAAACCGCCCGCCGGCGCCCGGATGGTGACCGACCCCCTCGCCTTAGCCGAGGCCAAGGACGTGGACATCGTGGTGGAACTCATGGGCGGCCTGGACGCGGCCTCTGAGCTTATCCGCCGGTCGCTCAAATCGGGCAAGCACGTGGTTACGGCCAATAAGCGCCTGTTGGCTGAAAAAGGCGTGGAGCTCTTCGCCCTGGCCGCTTCCACGGGCATGGGCCTCTATTACGAGGCCAGCGTGTGCGGGGGCATCCCCATCGTGCAAACCCTGAAGGAATCCCTGGCCGGCAATCACATTCTGGCCGTCACCGGCATCCTGAACGGCACGTCCAACTTCATCCTCTCGCGCATGACCCAAAAGGGCCTCTCCTATGCCGCCGCCTTGAAAAAGGCCCAGGAAAAGGGCTTTGCCGAGGCCGACCCCACTCTGGACGTGGAGGGGCTTGACGCCGCCCACAAGCTGACGCTGCTTATCCGTTTGGCCTACGGCCGCGACTATCCCCTTTCCCGGTTGCCCGTCACCGGCATTACAGGGATTACGCCTTTGGATATCGTCTATGCCCGCGAGTTCGGCTGCGAGATCAAGCTGATCGGCCAGGCGAAGCGCATTGACGGCCGAATCCTGGCCAACGTTAGTCCCATGCTCCTCTCCACGTCGTATCTTTTGGCCCAGGTGCAAGGCGCATTCAACGCCGTGCGCGTCGTGGGCGACGCGGCGGGTTCGGTGACGCTCCACGGCCAGGGAGCCGGGGGACGCCCCACCGCGAGCGCCGTCCTCGCCGACATCATGGCCTTGGCCCAGGGCGGCCGAGTCCCCAACAATACCGGCTTCCCGGAAAAGACGCTGCCCCCGGCCGACATCCTGCCCCCAGCCGAGGAGGTGAGCCGCCGCTACTTCCGTTTCACGGTGGAAGATAAACCCGGCGTGCTGGCCGCGCTGGCCAAGGCGCTCGGAGACGCGGGCATTTCCATCTCTCAGGCGGTGCAGAAAGTGGACCCGGACACGGATAAGTCCGTGGTGCCCATCGTGTTCATGACCCACGAGGCCAGGCAAGAAGCCGTGGATCAGGCGCTTGGCGAGATACGGACGTTCCCCTCGGTCAAGGCCGAGCCGATCCACCTGCGGGTATTGTAGCTACGCGGGCTTGAAAAGCGTCATCCCGAGCGGAGGCAGGGTCAGGGAAAGCGAATACGGTCTGCCGTGCGCCTCTGTTTCCCGCGCCGTGACCATCCCGGCGTTGCCCGCGCCCGACCCGTGGTACCACTGGGCGTCCGAGTTCAAGACCTCGCGCCATTTGCCCGCGACCGGCACGCCCACGCGGTAGTTTTCCCGCGCCACTGGCGTAAAGTTGCAACAGGCCAAGGTCACGTCCCGGCGGTCTTTGCCGAAACGCAGGAAGACCAGCACGCTCGATTGGGCGTCGTGAAAATCCACCCATTCAAAGCCTTCCGGGCTGAAATCAGTCTGATGCAGGGCGGGGTCGTTCTTGTACCACGCGTTCAGATCCTTAATCCAGCGGCTGACTCCCGCGTGCCCGGGGTATTGAAGCAGATGCCACTGGAGTTCGCCGTCATGGTTCCATTCGGCGGACTGGGCCATCTCGCCCCCCTGGAAGAGGAGCTTCTTGCCCGGATGGGCCCACATGTAGCCGTAGAGCAGACGCAGACCCGCGAAGCGTTGCCATTCGTCGCCCGGCATTTTGCCGAGGAGCGACCCTTTCCCATAAACCACCTCGTCATGGGAGAGCGGCAACACGAAGTTCTCGCTGAAAGCATACCAGATGGAGAAGGAGAGCTGGCCCTGATGGAATTTCCGGTACACGGGGTCCTTGGAAAAATAATCCAGGGTATCGTGCATCCAGCCCATGTTCCACTTCATGCCGAACCCAAGACCGCCCAGGTAGGGCGGCCGCGACACCATGCCCCAGTCCGTGGACTCTTCGGCAATGGTCTGGACGCCCGGAAAGCTGGTGTACGCGGCCTCGTTTAAGCGCCGGAGAAACTCGATGGCGTCCAGATTCTCCTTGCCGCCGAAACGGTTGGCGATCCATTCGCCCTCTTTGCGGGAATAATCCAGATAGAGCATGGAGGCCACGGCGTCCACGCGCAGACCGTCGGCGTGGTAGCGGTCCAGCCAGAACAGGGCGGAGGACAGGAGAAACGCGCGCACCTCGTGGCGGCCGTAGTTGAAGATGCAGCTCTTCCAGTCCGGGTGATACCCTTGGCGTGGGTCTTCATGCTCGTAGAGATGGGTTCCGTCAAAGAGGCTCAGGCCGTAGCCGTCCGTGGGGAAATGGGACGGCACCCAGTCCAGGATGACCCCGATATCGGCCTGATGCAACGCATCCACCAGGTGCATGAAATCCTGCGGCGTGCCGTAGCGCGAGGACGGGGCGAAGTAGCCCAGGGTCTGATAGCCCCAAGAGCCGTAAAAGGGGTGCTCCATCACCGGCAGAAACTCCACATGGGTGAACCCCATGTCCGCCAGATAGGCGGGGAGCTGCTCGGCCATTTCCCTGTACGAAAGGGAATCCCAGGAATCCGGGTGGCGCTTCCAGGAGCCCAGGTGCATTTCATAGACGCTCATGGGGGCGTCAAGGGCGTTTCTGGTCTGGCGCGCGGCCATCCAGGCGTCGTCTTGCCACGTGTGGTCCAGGTCCCACACCACCGAGGCGGACTTGGGCGGCAGCTCCCAGGCCAAGGCCATGGGATCGCCCTTTTCCAGGCAGCGGCCGCCTTCGCGCGAGATGATGCGGTACTTGTAGAGGGCCCCGCGCCCCGCGCCCGGCACAAAGCCCTCCCAAATGCCCGATCCGTCCAGGCGCACTGAAAGGGGATGCGCCTCATGGTCCCAGCCGTTGAAGTCGCCGATAACCGAGACATTCCGGGCATTGGGGGCCCAGACCGCGAAGAGGGTTCCCCGCTTGCCGTCCACGGTCAAGGGATGGGCGCCAAGTTTGTCATAGAGGCGGGAATGGGCGCCTTCCTTGAAGAGATAAATATCGTGGTCGGTAAGAAGACTCACACCGTGGATGACGTGCCCGGACATGCCCGCTCCTGGAAAGAAGATCTGACAAAAGAGCCGCGAGTGTGACACCCGCGGCTCTTACGTACGTTCAAATGTTAGAGATGGCTACACATCGTCGTAATCGTGATCGTGAGCGGCTCCCTCTTTGGGCTCCTTGCCCATGAGGAACTTCCACCAGCCCACCGAGCAGATAAGCGCGATGGCCATCAGGATATAGGCGTGGGCCTTCGCGGTGACCATCAGATCGTGATAGATGTGGAATTCCATGTGCTGTTTCCTCGCTTAGTGGTGCTGGTGTCCCTTGTAGGACGGATGGTCGGAAAAGATGGCCATGTACTTCGAGACGAAACGGAAGGCCAAAATGATGCAGGTGACCACGAATGCCGACACAATGATCTCCTGCACCGAGGGAACGTAGCGTTGCTCGGGGCGCAGATCAATGTTGAAGGCGAACCAGCCGACGTTGAAACGGTTGAAGATGATGCCAAGCACCCCAAGCACCGACGCGGCCTTGATGGT
>Ga0123357_10004427_pt1 | contig 16482 bp, 13 predicted proteins | sample TergutEmb28metaG_FD_89873 | JGI IMG/M metagenome (GOLD analysis project Ga0123357, IMG submission 89873) | Embiratermes neotenicus P4 segment gut microbial communities from Petit-Saut dam, French Guiana - Emb289 P4 | ecosystem: Host-associated > Arthropoda: Insects > Digestive system > Gut ... | reverse complement strand
TGGTGGTGGTGGGGGGGGGGTGGTGTGGGGGGTGTTGGTTGTGGGGGGGGGGGGGTGGTGGGGGGGGGTGGGGTGGGGGTGGTGGTGGTGGTGGTGGTGGTGGTGGTGGTGGTGGTGGTTGTGATCATCATTGTCACCTGTTGGTACTGTTCCTTCAATCACTCATTCCCTCGCGATTTTCAGACTACAGTAAACAAATTGAGCTGACATTCTGTAGGACAATGTTATTTGAACTACTGACTAAGGCAGCCCCTGTTCGTCTTTAATTTTTAGTTTATTTAGCGATTCTGCAGTGGGTGTATTGTATGTCAACGTTAGATGAATTGACACGAATGTGGTGTTGGGCGGGATGATAATGACGACCAATACTCTTAGTAAAACTTCTCTCAGTGTCACTTTGTCCATGACAAATGTGATGTCGATTTTCCTTAAATTTCGATTTTTATTGCCGGATATTTTATTCGTATAAATGCATAAATTTCATCCTCGGGGTTACGTTAAAAATAACTACTTGCAAGAAGTGTGCATTGAAACCAGGACTGTTTATTATGATACTAAATGACAAGTTGACTGAGAATAGACTGTCAGATTCTGGAAGTGGCCGTGACCTATATGAAGATACAATCCCAGAAATTGCTTTCAGGAACAGAGGAAATTTAGGAATACATCATTACGACGGCTGGCCGCCGAGCCCAGAATTGAAGCTGGACCTCCCGAATACTAAAGAGGATTTCTAATTAATCAATCTAGACGCTCGGAATTTATGGGATGCAAATTAGAGAAAAATGATTAATTTTCTTAAACCTACAGTGAAGAGCGGAGTGACTTTAGTACGTGTTACTTCAACTGAGGTCTGAGACTCGACACGCTTGAAGCGGGTCCTAAAGGAGAGTAGGTGAAGAAGGAGATAGGAAAGCGAGTTATAAATAATTCCATTCACGGGGACTGAATAGGAAACTCCGCTAAAGGGAGTAAGGTCTTTGCAAAAAGACAGAGTATATCCCACTCACGGGAGGAAACTTTTAAGTAGTTAGAAGGAAGGATTACAGGTGGTAGTGGTGGTGGTGGCGGTATATTTCTATCTAACAGGAGGCTTTGAAAGTTCGGAAACATGGCGGTCACACGACAGGTTAATAATGACTGTTCCTACAACGAGAAGACAAACTGACTTTGAAGCCAAATCAACAGCGCAGTGTGAAGTCAGAAGTGCCAGAAAATATGTGGCTAATTATGTGAATCATGCTCACTTCAAAAGACCTAGCATGATGTAAAAATTTGAGTCCACTGTTCTATTCATCCGGCTTGTTGGAGACTCTCGACAGACTTCTACAGGAACTAGGAGAGGCCGACAAAAACTAATCCATAATCGGTATGAATGACTTAATCTAGGCACATTAAATTTGTAAAATTATGCTAACTCACCTCACGCAGAAACGTTGGAGTGATACGTGAGGAGGTAAAACATATCTAAGCTTTTTCAATTTAATGACACTGATAATAATATATGGGCCTTCTCTTGAATAGACAAGACGAATTTACCTCTGTAAGTATTCCCTGCACGAATGAGGGTGGAAATCATAATCATTCAAACAAAATACTGGTTATTTAACGTACCTGCTTTTATAAGAATTCACAAAAAATAAGACTAAACTTCTGCGACCTTTTGCAGGTTAAGCAATATTAGGAGTCAATCCGCCCCCTGCATTTTTCTGTAACTTTCAAAACGCTGGGAATATGCCGGTATAGACCCTTAATATTATGATGATAATTATTATAATAAATAATTGGAAGTTTTAAATAAAATACATTTTTAAATTAAGGCCAAAATTATTCATGTTATCAAACCCAAGAAACCACTGACTTCGAAATGCACATAGCAGGGGGTTCAGGAAATTTCAGAAGCCACCCTTTTATCTCTCTGTGCCTCCCTCCCCTTCAGCCCCTCTTTTCCCGAGTACATTCTTTCTTCCTTATTTTGTACAGCAGTCTTATTTTTCAGCCTTCCAATATAATTTAATAATTAACACATTAAGCAGACTTTTCAAAAAACAGTTTTCCAAAAACAGATTTAAATACTAGAGAACTCAGCAGGTAGCAATTCTCGAATGCATCTAGACTTCTAGTTCACACTGTTGGTGCAACGAAGAAAATAAATCCGCAAACAAAAGACATACAAGAAATTAAGAGCAAGATGAAGTCGCAGGCACAGCTGTGACGTAATCAATCACCCCGTGCTTTTGTTCTCATAATGGAACATTTCAACCAATCGATTCCTTCATTACTAAGCCAAACACTTCAAGAAGGCGGTGGGTACCACCGTGATGAATGGATCCGCACATCAGTGATCATTATCACCACAGTCAGCGAATAAAATAAGGACTTGCTGTTAGAATGGGCTGGATATGACGCTGAAGACCCACCAACGACCGGTATTTTGTTAGGCAGCACAAAGCTGATCGCAGTGCGCATGCGGTCTTGAACCCGTCCAACGCTGTAAATGAGGATTCGAATAACACACAGGACTTTAATATGTGATATAAGTTTCTGTACTGTCATGTGCAAGTAGAAGTATCGTAATGTACTTAGCCCCAATTCAAAGAAATCAATCGAATGATCAAGAGACTAAAATTGAAAAGAAATCTCCACTGCTTCTAATAAAACTGTTTAAGAGGACCGACAACGATAGAAACGAGGAGGCTGTAGGCGACATGTCATGAGGAAACTGTACAGACAGGTTCCATGATACTTTCTTGATCAGTCCCTGGAGGTAGTGAGAAAAATCGTAAAATATCTCACACTTGATATCAGTCTTGACATAACGGCAGTTCGTAGTCTGGAACAAGGATACTAAGCTGTGGTGAGAGGAAACTGAACTGGCTTTTTATTCTGGATACATCCCTCAGAAATAAAGACACATGAATTTTAAATGCGATAGATCTTTCTCTTAACGATCTGGAAAGAAATCAAAATTTATGTTTAAAGAATGGGTTGGCCCGTAACACACTTCGGCCGTGTTTTCAAACTGAGAACAGAACTAATTTAATGCGAACGGAAGTAGGCATTGAGTTGGTTATGAACACAAGGACTTTTCTGAAGACTGGCACGAATATTCCTCGCTAAAATCTATAAGATTTCATTCTCCAAACTTCAAAATTCTGACTGTATTGACGCAAATACTTGAGTAATTTTCAGACTCTATTTACGGCAACAAATGTATATTCTTTCAGTAAAGATATTCTTATCACCTGATTTGAGTGTGATACTTTGTGTACTTCTGCTTATAAATTGTTTCGTTCGAGACAAAATATAGCGAAATAAAATTCATGAATATACGCAAAGGGAACGAGCCTGGTGCAGATAACCTGTGTCTTTGGAAAACTTCTTGCTTTCGGGCATCCTGGTGTGCGTGTTTATGTCAGTGTTCACGATCTATCCCCCCAAAAAATATTTACACACTTTAATAATAAATAATCGGAAGAAGGTAAGCAAGATAAAATATTTAGCGAGCTAGTACCTCTCCGCACACAGCCATAAAACGACCACGCTTCATCAGGGAACTGTTACTCATGACACAGAGCACGACAGAATACGGCAACAAATTCCTGAAACAATTTAATTAATCTCTAGTTTTAAAATGATAATTGACATATGGGAATGTTTGTTATGAATAAACATGTTTTTATAACAAGACCAAAAATTCAAAACATTTATAACTGACTTTATTCTACTGTCGTGCAACGAACCTGTGACAACGTGCCACAAGCCACTGGGTCTGCAGGGACCAAACATCAGACTCTTCTACGTGCACAGGTTTATGTGTGTTTGCAGCAAACATGCGACAACGTGACACAAGTGACACAAACCACTACTGGCAGTCCAGTCCCAAACACAAAGTCGTCTACGTGTATCACCTTGTATCAGTAAATAACACCTTCCACTTCAACTCTTACCCTCTGCGCTCCGCGTGCACTACTTGTATAATCTGAATTGCTTTTCAAAGTTACATTATCCTTCAATCTCAAGAAAAACAAAACTCCCTTCACAAGAAAGTGTAGGTGTGCGTGCTATGACGTAACTACAGTCCGTAGCTATACATAACGACACCATCTCAAACAACAATTTGTCGGCGGCAGGTAGACTTCTAATTCTCAAAAGACTCTACCGAAACGCCACTTTAAAAGTTGCGTAACGCTTCATTGTGGAACGCCGTAACGATGCTCCCATTGACATACGCGCTAGCAGAACTGAGGGTAGCAGAGATTAATTGAAAATTTTCATTATCAAAAGATTGTATTCCTCCAAGTAAACTCAGTTTGCATTTTAGCCACGTAATCGCAGAGAACATTTGTAATTTCCGGGCTTAAAGAGCTATTCCACGTTTTATCATTTATAATAAATCCTGATAAGTGACGTGTTTTCGGTACAGTGTTGGAAGGTAACATTTAAGCGCTTTAAGTCACCGATATTTAGCACAGTTCCAGTCCTCAAAGGAGAAGGACTGTATGCCTTAGCTACGGTGACAGATGATGGAAAATCTTTCACACTGAACTGTATATCAGTCGTCCTCAAATTAGCGTAGAGGCAGTGGATTTATAAAAATAAGTATGGTATGTCTATCACTATTAACGGAAGAATTAAATTAAATTCTTCCCATTCTTCAAAAGTAACAAATGGCTTGTGGGAGGGGTACCAACTGTTGAATACAGCTAATTACACGGCGTGTTTGTTCATTTCTTTGAAAAGTGCTTATAAACATTCCTGTCCGATTAATTATACCGTGTATTGCGAGCATTGTATGTTGGTTATTGCTCTGATGCCTAAACAGGGTGACCAAAAATCATGACCACTGAATTTTTCTGTGCCGTTGGTGTGTGGTTTTTATTCGCTCTGGAATGAATGTCCCGAATTTTATTATACTACGGCGCCCGCCTTCTGTTTCGCAGTGCTATTTGGAATTTCAGACTTTATAAATGAGTAGGCCATTTTTACGATTAACCTGCCAGTTTTTTACCGAGTAAAATGGAAACAAGAAGGAAATCCGACAAACACTGAGGTTCCTACCGGACTGCACAAGTAAATGGCATTCATATTCAACTCTCCGGATTCTCAAACACGTAGAAATTCATTGTTTTCGTGACCACAGGACAGACAGAATTTCAAGCAGTAATAATAACAAATATGACGATGGTGAACGGAAACACGCCAAAGCAGCCTAAAGTTGTTCAACTCGGTTTCTGTTGTGCCATGCTTCACATGATTATCCTCTGGACTCTCATAGCATAGGCCTGGTTTCGAACCCAGGTCAATCTATGTGAGATTTGTGATGGACACAGTGACTCCGAGACAGATTTTCCTCCAAGCACTTCCTCTTTCCCCCTGTCTGTGTCATTCCGCCAATACACCATATTCCTCCATCTATTACCAATGCTATATAACCTCAGCAAATGACAGAGTCGTTAAACAACACAATAAAAAAACTTTAAATTTTATTGTCATGTATATGTAGTATTCTGATTACGTTGTTGCATAGTCAGTCTTACTGTTAAGTTAAATTGGAAATTAGTAAAAATCAGATTCAAAACATCACAAATTATTTAAAAGTTACGCTCTAATCCTCGTGTAATATAAATCTGAATGAGAAAAAAAGTAATGGTGGGAATGAGGAAAAGTACGAAAATTGCAAGTCACATTAATGGCAACTGTGTTGAGATTCGAGGCCCGTATCTCCCGAACACACTTATATAAGACCTTAGGTCCGTAGATGTACGATAACCCGCTCGGTACGAAACAAGTTGACGTTCGCAAGACAAATAACGGGCTAATTCCATGCAGCAGTTTTGGGGTTAGAATGATCGAGCATTATTTGCCTATTTATCTTGAAGTTTGCGAAGTATATCAGATATCAGCTTGTGATGCTGCCCAATTCTTTCAGGAAATGAATGACGTTTCTACCAAATTCGACGACTGCAGCAATGTAAATACTGAGAGCTTTCACGAACTCCACTTCGCAAAGCATTAAAAGAATGATATGAGCGCACAAAATGTGAATCACGCCCAAGCAGGATCTGAAATGCACATTAATACGTTGAAGACACATTGGATGCTAACTCACCTGATAAAGAAGTTGCTTGTTGCTAAGGAAACCTGTTTATATCAGGCCATCGCATCCCATCTCGTGTCAATTCCATCTAGTTCGTATACCCAAAATTTATTTTTGGACAAGCTGGCATTCCTATGGAGCGCCTGGTAAAGTTCCCCTGTTGGTCCGTTCGTCCGCCGGTGTGAAGGCCCTACGTGCATAATAATACAGCAACGGTTGGAGTTCAACTAAATTTGATGTTGCTGAGCTTAACGAAAAGTTATCAGATCATTTTATTCTTCTTTTATATTAGACAACTTAGAAGAGGATATACGTGTTATCCTGCGCGCTTCAGCTTTCGGCGTCCTAATTTGCTCGCATGCGCACATCCCATCACGTCTAGCAGGCTCAGTTATGGCACTCTTACTTGAATGCAGGGAAAACAAAAACTTCGGAACACTAGACTCCCCATACTCGGCACATGCGATATTGAAGAACAAATGAAGCATGGGCTACCGTATTTAATGTAGTACCCACAACTGGTAATATCTTGAAAAGATAATGGTCTCCGCGCGGTCTAGGGCGTAGGTCTCAAACCTGCTTGATTCCTGGGATAGTGGGTTCGAATCTCGATTACAGCATGCATGTTAGTCCCTTGTGTTTGTGTTGTGTAGGTGGCTGCCTCTGCGACGAGTTGATCACCCGTTCAGGGGAGTCCAACGGTGTGTGTGTGTGTGTGTGATCTAGAACCCTCAAAAATGAGGCGGCCCAGATCCCAGTTGGGCTCTACCCCCACAGAAAACAAGAACCTTGTCTTGAATTTGCCAGTCTTCTGGACACGACGTTTTGCGCATTTGTGCATAGATGTCACCGTTTCGTCAGAGCTTGCTGTCTTGGTCAGAAGACTGTGGCAATGTATATATCCTTCCGTCTTACACACACACACACACACACACACACACACACACACTCCATACCTTCACACTTTCAATGAAACAAGTACTAGTCGCACAGTAGCGAGCACGCCATAACATTTATGCTAAGCATATATTTTCTGACTTGTTTAATATATAATCTATTGCTATCCCAGTCACACGCCTAACTGTTCCCATGTCTGGAAGTCTCCCAGTCACTGTCGTGAAAAAAAAGCCTTATTTTCTACGTGTGTTACATATTCCACGCAAACTAACTCTTCTGCTTTACTTTTCACTGCCTGGCCGTTAATTTACATAACACAACATTGAACATTCGAAAATTTTACATGGTGCTCACATAGCGATTTTGTGTTTTATACGGATCTCAGAACAAAGAGCAACTTCTACATTACACGTCACTAAGTCATTTTTTATAACAGCGAGTGAGTATTTTGACTGTGCGGTACACACCAAGTCCTTATATAAGACATTACGTTTCGGTTTGAAAGGATAACCACCAGTTCCACTGACCTACTACATTAATCATTCAACAACGTAACTCCTCGTAACTGAACCGCTAGAACCCAACTTCTCCCCTATAGTTAGTCCTGTGCCAAGTCCGTTCAAACCCCACTCTATTGTACATGTATTATTGTTTACTAAGATCTGATTTGAAGAAGATCTGATTTGAAGAGAAGGTAAAAGAGCACTTAGGAACACATGGGGTGATGACATTCAGATCGGTCTGTAAGAAAACCGCGTGAATGTGTGTGCTAAAATCAGATATTCCAACATATAGTAACATGGGGCAGATGTTTTTAACACCATAATCAATTTCAGAATTATATAAGGCGATGCATTTCTTTATTATCTGTGCGGGTATTAGATATTAGGCTATCACAAAGGACTCTAATCCAACATGGATAAAAAAACCAATTAACTAAGTTGTAAGTGAGGAGTGCCGAATTCTGCCGTTATTGTGCGAAATCGATATAGACTGTGTTTTGACAATGACGTTTCGCCGTCTTTCCCATTAAAATTATAATATTACGTAACAAGAGTCAGTCGTAGAGAACTTGTTCAATAAAATTAGTGAAGAAGAGTGACGATGTGCGTCAGAAAGACGTCACAGTATCAATTAATAGTTAATACTTCCCAGAACACCGGCTAAAGTTTCGCACCATTTATTCTTGACTATAAATTTCATGGTACTATTCTTATATCTCTTGCATGTCACAAGACGGCATAAGGTCACATTCTGCAATGCACGAAGAGCCTACAACAGATATTCACAATAAATACATAAAGTTTTATTTAAATCTTTCGGTAATATTCTCTCATAAAAAAAACTGAATTTCTGTGAGATTCAAAGTGCAGTAAAACTTGCCTACCACAGAATTTTCGCCAAATGTAATCCCACATTTTTAGTAAAACGTTTTTGGTAACCGATAATAGAGAAACAACTGATGCAAAATGCGTTTATAGTGAAGGTAAAATGGTCTCCTTCGACGTAACACAAAAACATCTTGTTCCTCGCTCATGTGGTTTTAGTTGTCCACAGCTTACCGGGATTTATCTCAGAAAAAATTTCTTACACATACTAGGAAGAATTAATCCCAACCGGGAACAAAAGAACACTTTAATAGCAAAGCTAAGGTAAGGCTAAAAGTAAAGAAATAGAGAGAAAAGCAAGAAGAACTATATAAGAAGTCTCAGCAGATAACACTTTGCTTTTAGCCCGCCTCTTGTCACTCTGAGAGCGTACGGATACTTTGAGCCCCGGGGGAGGCCTCGCGCTGATCCCACAACCTGTTGGTCTACATCCGCCTCTCAGGCGTTCTTCAAGCATAGGGGAAACGTCCCTGCCATAAGCAAGATATTGGCACCAACACCAATAATACGGGTTATCAGATATTGAAATTTGGATGCTAAAAGGAAGGAAGTAACAGGGAAAGCGAGAAAATTGCATAATGAAGAGCGAAATGATTTGTACGCCTTACCAACCGCTATTAGGGTGATAAAATCAAGCAGAGAGAGATGGGCCGGGCATGTGGCATGCATGGGGGAGAAGAGATTCATACAGATTATAAAGGGGAAACCGGAAAGAAAGAAGCCACTTGGAAAACCTAGCCGTAAATGGGAAGATAATATTTAAATGGATCTCAAATAGAATGGGTGGGCTTGTAATGGATTAATCTGACTCTTCTGAACATGATAATGAAACTTCGACTTCCATATATAGTGGGAAATTCCTTTAATTGTTGTGAAACTATTAGTTCCTCGAAAATGACCCTACAACATGGACTCAGTTATGCCAGGTCAAAACATCTGTACAGGTAGATCGTGACTACTTCCTTGTTAGAAACAATCGCTTGTACGAAACCTGTACTTTTAAAATTATTCAGATTTAATTTTACAGTACCGATATCACGTGCATTTTCATGCCTACATCCACCCTTCTGCAATCCAATAATAAAACTTAAGATTCGTCATTGTAACAACAAAATACACCAGCACATTTTTTATGGTAATGCCACTTCCAATCCAATCGGAATATCCTTAAGGGCGTTCTACCATGTCTGCAGCTATTCAAGTCTCGTATCTTTATTAACATATACAATAAGACACATTTAAAAAGCAAACAACTTTCAAAACAAAACAGAACAAATTTGAGCCACGGGTCTATTCAGATCAAACCATTGGTATTTTTCTAGTGCTAACAGAACAAAGATGAAAGGAACTGTACATAAATGGCGAAAATTGCGATTAACATTATTGTCCTTTAGGATTCCGAAGGAACACAAATAATTTGTCTTTAAGAACCCAAGTGCCGAGCGCCAGGGCTCTCCTTTCTTCTGTCACCTGGTTTAATTACAAACTAGCTCGCTTGTAAGATAAGCCGAAGATTCCACACCCCTAATATAAAACCTCGCCACTGGACATATACTAGGCCAGTTACATCTACCCCCAATCCAATTACAAAAACCAAATGCCTGGTTTTCGTACGTGTCGGTTTGTACAAACTGTCCTTAGAAATATTCACATCTTCATACGCCTTACCATGAGCAATACCAACACTGCAGCCAGTCAGAGTGATGTAAACGCTTTCAGCACAACCCAGTGAAAGATGTTGACTCAGGATAAGTTTACAGACGTAATGGGGAGCTGCGTCGCTCACTAACTCAATGTCTGGTAATGGAAGAACAGGTAATATTCTAGACGGTGTAATATAACTCCATTTTTACATGGCTAATAGCCAAACACGATTTTCATGCGTAAATTGTTGAAATTATCGTATGGTAATAGAAATTACAAAAACTGTGTACTTTTTAACTTCCCATTTTCGTAAAATGCAACATAACAATCGCATATTGTACTTTAGTGTATACGGGACAACTGACGAATGGCTGTAATTTTCGAAAAGATCCGGGGCCCGAATGCCAGCATGGGGAAGAATTTTTCTTTCTCAAATAAGTCCAGACATGTTGTGGGGCCCAAGCAACCTCTTGTGCAGTGGGTACTGCGCTTCTTTCCCAGGGCCAAAACGGCAGGGACATGAAGTATACCAATCACATCCATCTGCTTCTGGGGTTAAGAATGAGTGGACCGTTACTTCTCCCCTTACGTACCTTCCAAGCATGGACAAGGGCAATTCCTCCTTTCTTACTCTAGAATTATCGGTACAGCCGTGAAAATAAGAATGGCTTCCGCACTGCCTACGGTACAGAAGAACGGAATGTCAGATGATTCTGCCTCCCCGGCACATTACAAAAGCGAATGAGAGGCAGTACATGTGGACCTCGCTTAAGATGTGCGTCGAATGATAATTTCTATCAACCAGAGTACGGAAAACATGCAACACAGAAATACTTTATACTTGTCTGGGATATTTGCGGGGAAGGTAACAATTTTGCGTGTCGAAAGAATGAGGATAGCAAGAAACAAATCAGCCCCTCGGTGCCTAATTCTTGATAATTCAAATTTCAAAACAACCTAAGTATGTCATGTTGCAAAATCAGTTTAACTATTTATTTTTACAGGGACCTCAGATATTAGGCCTTTGTGTTTTCACGGTAGTCTGCGTACCGGTTAACGGGGAAAATAACCAAAAACTTTCAAGTGGCCAGCCGATAGGTGATCTGGGGAAGTAAAATCGAATATAAATGAACGAGACTACGGTCCAATACGATCACTGACCTTCTTGTGGAAATACAGTTCCAGTCTTTCTCAGTCTCCTGCGCCATATGAAGAGCGTGAAGAACAAGCAAGATTTCAGAACGATGCCAGGTCAATAAAAACCGGTCACGTGGTAGGATTCAGCTACGTATGTAGAAGTTCATAAAATTTGAGACTTATTAAAGCAACCCAAAGAGAAACAGGCCTAAACCCTCATGCATGTAAGGTTTACTGGCTTTATAAACAAGACACCCACGGTCCCCACAACCACGCAAAATGACAAGGCACAGCCACGTGTACGGTCTCGGTGGAACCTGAAAGAGCAAAACTTTGTTGAGATCCACCAACACGTGCACAGCTGTCTGCGTGTTTTACATTTTCTCGTATTTCCCCTCTAGCGAATAAATCCCAAGATGGCTTTTCTTCCAGAGCCGTTTGAAATACCCATGGTAACGGCTACATGACAGCACAGGTGTCCGTCATGCTGTATCTGTAGCATTTGTCGTCCATAAAAATCCTCCTCTTTGTGGCCAGTCACAAAAGTCACATTCCAGTACCTGCGACCGACTGGTGAAAAACGCGTTGTTATGATTAGATTGCCATCTCATACTTCCCACCGCTTTCAGCGCTTGTCATGTCACCCATCAGTTCGTTGAAAAGCTTTCACAATGAGGGATGAGCAACATATTATACGCTGTTAATTCCGAAAATGGACACTCAACAACGAACAGAAGCACTGTGCTGCAGCAACAATAGACAGCAGAATGAGTGTAACTGGTGCTTAGTCATTCAACGTACGTATGGTTTGGTAAAGAGTCTTCCGGTCAGCTGCCATCTCTGACCACAGCTTAGATCATACAGAATATTGCCAGTGATAAGAAAGTTAGGGATGAGTGTTAAGTAGCTATTAAAGGATGCAAGATCTACGCATTCTCCATAGCTATTATGTCACGAGCTACGGAAATTCGCGCTGCATAAGAAAGGCCTGTAGCAAAATGCAGGTCACTGAAAGAACAACACTCGTTCCTGGTACGAATTTACACTTCCGGTAACGTATGTTCTAAAGGAGAAAGAGAAAACTGTGTGGAAAGAAAATGGATATACATAAGGGGAACAGGTGTTTAAGTTAAAGTGTGTCGAGACAAAGATGCGGTAAAAGAGGACTGTAACCGATGTCCCCTATATGCAATAAGTTGTGTGAAGGTATTTCCCACGGAAAGTGGGTTCAGTGCATCGTCTTTTTACATATCGGTTCACACAGCTTCCTCCTCTACTGTTCAGTCGTCAACTTAACAAAAACAGGTCTCCACAAATGACCTGGGGTGCGGGGTTAAATGTAAAAAATTGCGTCTTTCCATTAAATATACCCCTGCTGACAAATTTCAGACAGTAGGATTTAATGCACAAGTATATTATATGCAAAAGTTCAACAGTTAAACTTACTGAAACAGTTAACAATTTCAATTTTTCGTTATAAGGGTTCATTTTTTTTTTATTTCGTTAACTTCGCCAGCTTACATAACCTACCCCTAGAGACACGCTACTAACCTTCGGAGCCATGAAATACACCTCATTTCCTAGCGCTGAATTGCAACACGAAGTGAGATCTCTTCGTAAAGAAGCCAACTGGCCAATGTCGTGTGAAATCTGAAAAGGGCTGTACGGTTCCTCTTCATCGAAAGGGGCTTTGTCAAACGAAGGGGTTACAAATCGTCGAACAAGTCATTACACAATCTTTATTGGTGACGAGAGAAAATAATTACGCGGAAGAACCAACGACAGCAATGAAACTGCTGTTTCACAATGAGCCTGACACTCTTGAGAAAAGCAGCGAAAAATTGAACTGGCCGTCTACGGAAGAAGAGCCGATCCTGGTAACTTCTGAATGCAATCTGCCGTACGGTTAGCTCTAAAGTAAAGCTCTCTTAAACCACTATCTTCCGCAACACAGTAAACAAAATAACACAAGAAAATTTCCAGAGTGGCAGCTTCTTCCGGTCTGAAATATGGATGCTACCAAGAGTTATCATACGGCTCGTGTATCCAATTATCTAAGAGATTCATTACATAGTTCGAAAGGCCACCTGCTCGCTCTTCGATTGTCTCGTTAATAAATCAGACTGCTGCACAGCACGTGTTCGCAAAGCTCAGATGAGACGTTCCACCCGCTAAGACGGCCGGGGTTCAGCAATGCGTGGGGTCGCTTCTCAACCAATGGATCATGTATTTTCGCAGAGATGCAAAAAGTTCGCACGCCATCAGTTTTAGTTCGGAGATGTTCAGCTTTACAAATTATGAGACGTCTGATTGAAGGGACAATAATGACGTAACTTTATCTTAGATAACAGGTCACGCAAACAGCTATAGCTGCTACGTGGGCACTAAGAAAGAACGGCCGTAACCAAGCAGTACACACAAAAGGATCTGAAAGTACCGAAGAAATGTTTCGACTTATCAAATTTTTCATAAATAGTTGATACAGGTAAAACGTAAAACAGTATTTAATTTCGTTAAAATCGCAAAATTTTAGGATGTTTGTTGCCGAGAAAAGACAGCTTATTTGTAAAGGGTGAAATGTCTGAGCGCTAGTGGTACAAAACAATCCCAAATGTCTACTGTTTCGCTTTACTGGGATTCTGGAATCTTTCCTAGAAAACCGCGCACAATCCAAGCAATTGCATGCCAGGTCCTTTGCTTCAAGAATTTATCCAATAACCTGAACAAGCTTACCACCACCATCACCACCGCCACCACCAATACTACTACTACTAGCCTTGGTGTGATTTGTAAAATACTTTTTAAACACACTTAAAAATAATTTCGCTGTCACGAAGGTTTGGGTGGCGAACGGAAAAATAACAACTACCTCAACTATCCAGGAATTCCGACAGTACAGAAATTTTTGCAAACAAAAAAACAAAAACACAAAAAAAAACTGCTCTAAAAGAAGGAGAGGGGACGGGAAGTGTGAGAGAAGCAAAGTATTTTAGGGCAGTCAGAAACACTTTTCTTGTTATTTCGGGGGGAGGGTGTATTACATTTGCTCTCCTACAAACCCTTTTCCCAGACTTCGTCGCTTCGTCTGTGTGGTTTTGCCTGAAGGAACATATGAGAGAAATTGAGCTATTAAGCACAGCACTTTCAAGAAAGTCTGTGGGCTTGTGTTAAATGTTGTTTCAATGTTGCAGCGATTGGAGTCTTGGGGCAGGAAATAATTATAACTGGTCATGGCTCGCGATCTACTATTGCGAAGTGCCTTTGAGGCAAATCGGTTATTGAAAGAAATTTGTTGGGATCGGTTTAATTACTGGGTCACAGCCATCATTCATGATGCACTGCAGGCTGTCGCGTAACGCGGCTCTGAATTATGCCACACAAGGCTCAAATTGCAGCAGAAAACAGACACCATCCAGAAATGAAGAAAAACCCTGCTTTCGGGCCGCTGATGTGTGTGTTGATGGCCCAGTCTAACGGTAGTCTGCAATACATAACGCAAGCAGCAAGAACGTGGGCGTAACAGTTCCTAGTGTCGCAGAAACGCACTAAACCCTCAGTCAGGACCGTTCGAGATTAGAACTGGGTTCCTGATCTCACGTCCTCACGAATACAAGCGAAACGCATTTCCGCCCATTAGGCTGCTCCGTATGCCTACTATGTCTCACATTATGGCCCATAAAACTTCGTGGTTACGCCCAGTAGTGCATTTACTAAGGCAGATAGCAATCACCCGGTGTCGTAAACATCTTACAGAAATCAAGGCACGGAACAGCAAACTGCTCTACTTTCAACGACACGAAGTAAACTGATATACACAGGATACGTGGCTGGATTGGCCGTGGAGCCAAACAGAACACAGAGAAATCCCTATCCGAGCTACGAACTGAATTCCCGTTATCCATCCCATTGACAATCATTCTATGACTCCGTTATCCCACGTACCGCCCGTTCAGTGAGGCTTAAAGAACATTAAGAGCATGTCTAACACGTGTTTCAACCAAATCAAATAAAAAATCCACCAATATAATATTCTAGTATGACATACAATATTTCTTAAACCGTGACCACTTTACAGCTGTTATGCCTAAATTTTGATTATTTGCGAGGAAAGAGGTAAATGTTTACCAATCAAAGGCACACACTAACTCAGAATTAACAAAAAGTGAACACAAAGCGACTATCTTCAGATGCCGAATACCCGTCGGATCTCAGAGCACAGAAACATGCCGACAAATAAAACCAAATACAGCAGGATTTCCGCTGTATATCGCGTCCTTCTGAAATGTGACGATGTGTGGCTGTGTGGCTTCTTATAGGATGTAGGTACCTACTAATCTATACGGCGTCACATTCCAAAAGGACAGTCGCCGCAGGGCTAACTTCGAATTTCACACGAATTCAGTTATTTGAAACGAAGTCAAGAAGACACACGGATCGACATGCTGGAAAGAGTAATTTTATGCAGCCGTGTAAAAATACAGTGGCAGTGAAATGCGGGCGCGATGGGTGGTCTTAGAGAGCAGCTGTAAGATTTCGATGTAACCACAACTGTACTCTACGAAACCCCACCAGTGTACTTCATCACCACGAGAATATCTCCAATACGACATTGCCCGCACCTGTTTGGATGAAATTTGGTGCCAGATATCTAAACTGGTTCACACTGGGTCAGCCGAATAGGCAGATCAATTTCCTGCCCTACCTTCTTTACGACCATCCTGACCCCGTTCAAGAAAAAACAAACACACACGCTCGCGCGTAATAATGTTTAAATTGGAACTATTTTCCACATTTCGTTAAAATAGGCTAACAAAATCAGCTAACTAAAATTCTGCAGCAGGCCTAACTCCCTCTCTACACCAACATTCTTTAAAGCATATCACATCATCAGTACTGCCAAAACAAACACACAAATGACGTAACCGCTGTCAAAATCTGAACCTCTGGATTTTTATAAACTGCGATACAAATAGCGTCAAGTGTGTGAACGGAACATTAAAACTAAGTCTGTATCTCAGAATGAAGAGGAAATACCCCAAAAACATCGTCATTTCTGATATAAGGACAAAGCAGTAACCCATATAGAGAAGAGGCTATTAAGATAAATTAAGAAGCAGCTTTCGTAAAGCATAAACAAGTGTAAAAGTGTGTGTGTGTGTGTGTGTGTGTGTGTGGTGTGTGTGTTGTGTGTGTGTGTGTGTGGTGTGTGTGTGGTGTGTGTGTGTGGTGTGTGTGTATGTGTGTGGTGTGTGTGGTGTGTGTGTATGTGGTGTGTGTGTGGTGTGTGTGTATGTGTGTGGTGTGTGTGTGGTGTGT
>Ga0123357_10004426_pt1 | contig 16494 bp, 9 predicted proteins | sample TergutEmb28metaG_FD_89873 | JGI IMG/M metagenome (GOLD analysis project Ga0123357, IMG submission 89873) | Embiratermes neotenicus P4 segment gut microbial communities from Petit-Saut dam, French Guiana - Emb289 P4 | ecosystem: Host-associated > Arthropoda: Insects > Digestive system > Gut ... | reverse complement strand
GATATTATGACCTGTACCGGAGGGTGCGGTTACAGTTTTTAGTACTCCTGATGATGGGTGCTGTGACACCCGAAACATGTAGAATAACTTGGCAGTAAATAAATATCTGTATACTGTTGCATCTGGTTGGATTTTTATTAACACCTAAGTACGTTGTTGCCGGCGACAATAAATTGCACACAAAAACGCTCTCTTCGCGTGAAGTGGAATCAGGTAGTTAGAATGGCTAAGGAGGCGTAAAAATTACGCGAACGCGCCACAAAGTTATGATGTACGTACATTGCCTATCTTTTTTCCTTCTTTGGCTGCGTTACTCGCCAGCCCACTCTCACATATATCAACCACTCGAAAGCGCCTTTCGCTAACGTATCACTTTCAACAGTCATGTGAATGGAATGTCTAGACGACTGAAGGGTGTTATAACAGAATGCGCTGGATGGAGAAGCGTAACAGCTCACGAGAGATGTGGAAGAAGCCAATCGATGGAACTTATTTCCGTAGCATCAGTACGTATATAGAAACGACGTTACAAATATTGTAGATTTGATAGGGATGCTTACAATAACATTGTGAATAATCCTATGTGTGAAATATCGTCAGGAATCTACATAATGGAACTAATTTACACAAATGCCTAAGAAAATGAAACTTAATTCCTGCGCTTAAAACGATGGAAAAGTTATTGCACATCAAAGCGATAAACGAAATAAAATGTGCAAATTTTTTGTTACATAAATTAGACTTCAAGTAATTTTCGAGATAGTCTATATGAGGATGAATTAAGGGACAGTACATTTTATGTTTCTACCAAAGTATAATTTGTGTGATCAAGTTGAGAACTGTATGATAAGCGAAGCATGCTGCATGCATGGTAGATCTACGAAATGAAATAAAAATTTTGGGCTCAAGAACACGAAAGGAAATTAGGTCTTGAGAGAGAGACATAAAGAGCAGAATGATATTAAAAAGGATTTTGAAGGAAAAGAACATTGGGGTGTGGATGCACTCTTCTCTCTCATGACAGGAGCAAGGAGAGAGCCTTTGTGAACGCCGTTATGGCCGTTCGAGTTCCCTAAGAAGCAGCGTAATTCTCAGCCACATTCTCTAACAGGATGTCCCGTGGAGATGGTTTATTACAATCAGTCACAAATAAATCTGAACAAGCAACATCATATTCACAGGTCAAACACGGAAGCAAAGTCCAAATGGCTTCTCCAATTCTGATGTTTCCACACACACTGCAATTCCCACAACTAATGAACACCATCCACACCTGTCGGAAGTCAGTGTTCCTCAAACGGCATTCTGCAAACCTCGGGGTTCCGCGAAGTGAAAAAAGGGTTAAGCAAGAAAATTCCATTACAACACAAAAATGAAAATTTGATTATTATTATAAACTTCAATTAAAATAATTTTCAGTTTTATTTGACAATGATTTACACCTTCAGATAATTCTGAATTGTTGCCCCTACTAGAATACATACAAATAAAGATGCTTTGAAAATGAGTTTTCCTTTCGTTAGGGAATCCTTATAAGCTTTAAGTTCAACACAAAATCCGATCCTTTCTAAGTACGCACAATTAAATAATGTTGATTTCATGCACTTGTATAATTTTACTCATTGCTATTATGACTTATTTGCGGTCCAACATTTTATTTCATACATCAAAATTATATAGCGGGTTCCACAAACACATTTCACGTGCGATAGGGATCCCTGCGATAGGAATCCGTGCGATAGAGATTTGTGTGATAGGGATCCGTGCGATAGGGATGTGTGCGACAGGGATCCGTGCGACAGGGATCCGTGCGATAGGGATCCATGCGATAGGAATCCGTGCGATAGGGATCCGTGCGACAGGGATCCGTGCGATAGGGATTCATGCGATAGGGATCCGTGCGATAGGGATCCGTGACCAAATAAAACTGGTAAAAATTGCCGAAAGTAACCCACTTGGAACCAACAGTTTGTTGTCAGTTACCCCTCTTCTGTACATTCAGCAAACTGTGATTTGTTTACAGCAATAAGTTAAACAAATGGAGAAATTATCTGTCTCAAAGGCTACGGATATCATATAGTCCTACTAGTATCAGGTACTTTCATATCTAGAAACATACAGGAAAACATTTCCCAAGAGCTGTTCCACGATTGGAGTCAAAATTTTTCATGACACTTTCAATTAAAACGTTTTCTTTGCAGCATAGCTGAGATGGAGTTAAAGCCAGAAGCCGGGAGAGCACAGTCGTTATAGTATCTTGCCTGCGGCATGAAGAACTGAACAATCATAGTTTGATTCTCAACAAGTACAAGAGATTTCTTCTTCTACAAAATATTCAGACCTAATCTGGGAACCAACCAGCCCTCTATTCAATGCGTGACACAGACTCTGTCCGAAGTGAAAAGACGGCCGGGACATGAAGCTCGATATTCACCCCCAAATTGTCCCAAAGGCAAGAATGAATGTAGCTATACCTTCACTCTTGCACATGCTCTCATGGCGCAAAACAGGGACAACCTTTACCTTTATGTGCTTCAATCCTGTTAGTTTATACCACCTGCTGCCTGCTGTTTTCTTGATAACCCACCTATCGTGTTTTAGTACGTGAGACAAGAAATACGTTCAAAATTCTAATGGAGAAACCTTGGAAAGCAACGAATCTGAAGGGCGATTAAAATGTGTAACAATGACATTCATATGGATATTAAGGAGATGGGTTGTGAAAACTGATGGGAATACAAATTGCCAGTAGCTAGCTTTCTGCAATAACAAAACTCTCCGTCCTCTTAACAGCAAGCCAGTTGTCCTTGTACTTAAAGAAGGCTCAACGAAAAAGTTTCTGAATCCTATGCTAATTTACACTATTTCACGTAGTGACTTTATGTAAAAAGGTTCTTACTGAATGCTAAAATGAAGGCCGTTTCATGACTTATGTGTTGTGTCAACAGCCTCTCACTGCGAGAAAATGGGTTTCAGGACGTCCCGTGCAGTGTGGTGGATACATTGACACGGTGTCACGTGGCTCTGAGTACCTTAATATTCCCCTGAGAGTACCCTTCCACTAATGTTCCATATTATATTTCATTCGCTTGCCACCGATGTAATATTGATACTGAAATATTTGTTAACTGTAATTGGGTTGACATCCGGTGGCAGTAGTATAGTACACATTTACACACAAACAATACATAGAACAACACAATTAACAACTTTGGTTGGAAGGCTTTCTGGGATTCGAACCCAGATTGGTCAAACTAAAATTAACGATGAACTAACCGCGTAAAAATGATTGCCTAACTGGGAAGAGTGCGGGCTGCGCCCCGTCTTTGCGAGTTATACCCTGGCATTTGCCTTACAACAGAGGAAAAAGCACGGAAAAACCTCAGTCAGGGTAGCCGAAGAGTGCCAATTGTCACGAAGAAAACAGAATATACAGAACAGAACATACATAACAAAAAGAATACATAAACATAACAATAAAAATAGTCTTAGCAATTGGCATGTTGAGTCTTTAAATAACCCTTTTCTATCTCTACAAAGCACACGGCGTCACATCCCAGAAGACAGTATTATTACATTTATTTTGTCCCTTCCAATTTTACCATTAAACATTGAAACTTCCTTCATCCAACCCGATTACCACCCTAATGTAAATTAAATTTATACAGGGTGGCGCAAAAAGAACGCATGTTTTTGAAATAGGTAGTAGTCGGGAGAGTGAAGGTCTTTCTTTCTTTGGGGTTACCTCAAATCAAAAGTCTACGTTCGAAAACCTCGTGCAGTCGACGATCTGAAAGTTTCCATTCGCGAAGAAATTGCAACTGTGCCACAAGAACTATTAGTAAATGTGATGCAGAACTTTGAGGAGAGGCTCCGGACGTGTGTACGGCAAGAAGGACGCCATCTCTCCGATATAATTTTCCGTAATTGAATAATCAATGTAAGTAATCAAAACTGCATTTATTACAGGTTGTTTTGGTGTTAACATAATTCTTTTATATTGAAAATAAAATTGTTACAATTAGTTGAAAAAAATGCGTTCTTTTTGCGCCACTGTGTATTAGGGTGCTAGAATTGAAAAATGCAGAACACTGGGATGCGATTAAATAAATTTTGCTTCTTCTTGAAATGTGACCACGTAACACGAAGTTACAACAAACCTAGAGCAAGCGGTAATTCGACGCAGAGATCTGAGATAACCAACAACGCCACGCAGTCATGTTCCATTCATCTCTCAACGATGTTATGATATTGCACTCAACTGCGTCGTTAAATAAATCAGAGTCGAGATAAAAAGAATTAAAGGATTTGACGCATTCGAATTTTTAATAGAAACGGAATATTATAGTACCTTCACTTCAAATACGATTACAATTGCCATTTAGGTTTAACTAACATATAGCAATTAAACCTTCATTACAATTTTCCAAGTATAAATTTAAAATTAATTACGAACTTGAAGCATCTCTGAATTCATCAAGGGACTCCTACATAGAATGTAGAACAGCTTTAAATAGGGCCTTCCAAGAACAAAACAATCAGTACGTAAAACGTAACGAGCATAAATGTGCACTGGTTCGTTAATACGCCCAGTGTATGGGCAGTGAGTGAGAGAAAGATATGTACAATGAAAACTTTCCAAGGCTAATCCGGGTTTAAAAGCTTCCCAGTACAAGATGTGATCGAAAAGACACATTTGAGGAATTCTGGAAGCATGAATTGATGTCCTACCATGACAAAAGGCGCATACAGCCTAGACGAAATAGCGTACAGTCTGCACAAGCAACGGCGCTTCTATCAACTACAAAAAACATACACGTCAGCATAGGCTATAGGTAAACTGAATAATGAATGAGATTTGAAGAAACAAAAGAAAAATCGAGAACATATTGTACAGTGGTACATCCTGGTTCGGAGAGCAGGTCTTGCAGAAGGGTACACAATGCCTTCCACACTTCCACTAGAACTGCCCTCCGAAACAGAATTCGCTACTGATATTTTCTACTTTTTCAGGGTTGAAAGATGGAGGTGGAAATAGCCGGGTTCTACGAAAAGTTGATACATTTCTACCCAACTGCACGGCTACCCCATCCCATAAAACATAACCTACGTAGCTACCACTGAAAGAACCTCAAGTCCCACAAAGAAAACAGAATATTATTTTCGTATTAAGTATAGGTTAAACGCAGACTGATACTAACCTAAATTAAATTCGACCACACTTTAAGTGCATGCGTCCAACAACAGACTAAACCGAATCCAGTTCTGTAGTTTTACAAATAAAACACGCATATGGAAGTCTCAGTGGTATATTTCCAAAATATTAGTACTCAGTTCTCTCTTTCGACTCAGTGTAATATTCTGAATCTCCCACGCTGTTTACAGCACACTCTTTAGAGGCATGCTGTAGATCTGCATACAGATACAGTACAGTAAAATTAACATAAAACAATCAATAACCAAGAAAAAAAGAAATGAGATTGCTAAGTACAAGGAATACACACTTAACGTTGCCTTCACTCCACCCAGGAAGTCAAGGTCTCTGGGCCTCAAGTCCACCATGCAGACTTTCAATAGGACGATGTACTGCTACAAGTAAAAGTGCGTTTCATTGTTTGGAAACCACCACATTCCTTCATGTGTTTAGTCAGCACACATGACGTCTTCCACTAATTGAGCGCCTTATTAATGCTGTAATGCACAAGTCGGAGAAAGTTGTCTCCACTGGGAATGGTATGGAACCGTGCAACAGGCTTCTAACAGAATCGTACACAGACACTTATATAACGAAAAGATTCATAACTGTATATTAACGAAATAATAATAGGATGACTAAATCAAGAACAATTACATGGGCGATACATAAGGAAAAAATATGAAATGTATACAAAATTTAGGTAGGAAAACTCTACGAAATGAACAATATGAAACAAGTATTATGTGTGTGTATGTATACGTATATATGTGTATATGTATTATATAAATAAATATGTATGTATATGTGTGTATATACATATATGCACACTCTTACACTCATTACAGTCCCACGATTTAAAAAAATCCTCTAGAATATATATTGTTAAAGCACCTTCTATGAGCGGATTTGGAGGCTCTCTAAATTGTTCCACTTTAAACTGGACACTGTACAATATATTACATGTTCCACTAAAAACATTGGTACTAGTTCCTAAAGTGGGAAAATATATCCACATTTTAAAGACATTCTGCAGAAATCACCATCAAGGCCAGGTTCTCCCAGAAGTAAAACTAAGTTTGGGAAACCCCGGGTTAACTTAAAATGTACCTTTAGATTTTTTAAAGACGGTGCTTACACTGGGAATGGTGCATGATGGTGTTTGATATGGAAAGGAATTAAGAATCCACAGCAGAAAACGGTATTTTATTGATGCGCTCGTAACTTACATGAAGACATCTCGGCATTAGTCCGCAGAAAACTGACAGACAAAACACTTCAGTCAACGTAGCCGATTACCATCGCAAACACATCTATACACACGCTACCAAGTGAATGGACTGAGTCTCAAGCAAGACAATAAATTTAGAGTTCGAAGTACAAATCCTATACCTCCATTATACGGATTGTTAAACTGTCCAGTTAGATTTCCAGTTTAGTAGAAGTTTATTGTTTGATAGATGATTAAGAGGGGAGATGATCGTGACGAAGAGTAGCAGAAGACGTTTTGGATGGTAATGGTATTTGAAACGTGGGAACTCTGCCAGAAATGTCTTAGGGAACCACTACGGCCGATGGTAAGGACAATACAAATGTCAAACAGCCTTCGAAATGGATCTTCCTAGTACGAAATACACGTTCTAACTCTCTAAGTTCAAAATTATTTCCTGAGTTTAAGACAAATTCTACAAGTAATTTTCAGTTTTCGTGTGAGCGGAATGAATAACAGTAGCTCATCATTAGGGTAACAAAGTCAGACTTTGCACTCCATAAGTCGCATTAAAAAACACAATAGTTCCACCTGGTGACAATACCGCAGGATAAACACGTTCAAAGCAAGCATGTTCTCACGTACAAACAACAGACTCGGTGCCAATTACCACCACCCGAAGGTCAAAATTTGTGTAGCATCACCCAGCATGAAACAAGGACATGAATACACTAACAGGTGGTGTTACAAAATGACATAGATTCAACAAAATTTGTAGTCTAGCAGATGGAGAATGGTTATCTCTTAGCTTAGCATTCAGGTTGATTTAGAATCGAATCGTGGTTCGAAACCCCACTGTGGCGAACAAGCATTGTCTCGGCTTTACCCAATCTGTCCTTGCATATTCTGGTATAGTGGCGTAGGATACTCTACGAACATATCCTTCATATTACTTTAACTACTAACATTCATTCTATCATTCGACGTATGCAGTGAAGTATTTCAAAGCATCTTAAAATAAAGCAGCCAACCAAAAATACACTGAGAACAGACACAGACTTCAAGCTGGCCCTCCCATTAGTACCACTCAAGGAAACCAAAAGGACAAGGTACTATTCCGTTCATTCTAGACACAATATTGGATAGAGTTTAGTGGTCAGTTTCAGGCTCCCCTGGTTTGAAATAACGGGAGACGCGGTGGCGCAGTTGAGGCACTGCGCTGCAAGCCGGAAGGTCGCGGGTTCAATTCCCGTTTTTGTCATTTGAATCTTTCATTGACATATAGCCTTAGTCGACTCACCCTCTAACAGAAATGAGTAGTAGGAATATTTCCTGGGGGCTAAAGGCTGTCGGTGCCTAGGGTTTACAACCTTACCATTGTCATATGCCGATTGTCACGAAATCTGGGTGCCTCAACCTCCTGGAAAACTCAGGGTCTGTCCAGGCCTGTACAGGGATTGCTTTAACTTTACCTTTACCTGTGCCTTTACCTGTTTTGAATAAACTCCTCTCTACTCCGTATAATTTGAAAAAGTCTAGGTGGAACAGTCTGGATATGGTGTTTAGAAGGAAAAAGGTATCGGCTAATGAAATTCTTTTCGTGGCGACACACACAAACTTCACGTGTCAATGAGCCACAGTTTAACCGCTTGAAAGGCGAAGCTGATCTACAAAATACATATATTTATCCCAGTAATTAACCAACTTGATGCACAAAATTTTTGTTTTACAATAAGTTTATTTCATGTCTGTACATGTTTCGAGCACATGTGCTCGAAATATGTAAAGGCATGAAATAAACTTATTGTAAAACCAAACTTTTGTGCATCAAGTTGGTTAATTACTGAGATAAATATACTGAGATGCACGGTCAGCAAAACGTCAATACAATACATACAGTTTAAGAAATCCAAAGCATCGACGATATGAACTTGTGCCGTTAGCGGTTATATTTTCCGACTTGCCGAAAGAGCATCGTGAAATAATCCGCAACTGCATAACATAACATTCAACGTGAACTGCATCTTCAGCAACCGGCTGTGACAAACTCGAATGTCGCAAATAAAAGTTTAGTTTCTACCTAAACGAAGGAAAGCAGAAAACATCGATTATGAAGCTAATTCGGCTAATGGACGCTGCTTATCCTGAGAACTAACAGATATTCTCCAGGCGAAATGTCAATTTACTGAACTTTGACCAAGATGGCATAGGCACTTACAGGTATAGGTATAGGTACAATTATGACTGTTCGTTAGGGGGTTGAAATGCTAAAACGCAAGGAATAAAGCAGCAAAGCGAAGACGAATAACAATCGTGCAAGAAGAATTAAACAATTCATATGGTAAGCTCTACTACAAAGCTGGGGTGTGACGAAAAGTTAAGACAGCTTTCGGTCGTACCAGTAAATTACAGCTTTATTAAGGTCATGTCAGCTGCAAACAATTCTCCTTCAAAACACACTACTGTGAATTTAAATTTGGGTTTGAAATGTTACAAACATAAATTATCGATGATGAGTAGGCGATAAAAAGAATAAAGAATTCTAAAATGACAAAATAATAATGTAAACTTATATTCTTCCTTTCTGGAGCTCTTTTAATCTTAATATTTTATTATTCCTCTTATGCCTATTTGTTTTCCTTGCACTTCATTCATTATTTTCTTCTTGGCTCTCCATATGTCTCTCACTATTTTTGCAGTCTCTTCCTTCATGAACAACAAATTTCCTTTCTGTATTTTCTTCCTTTTATTTTACGTTTTTCCTTTACTTTGTCGATTTTCTTCTCTTCTCGCTTTCCCTTATTTCTTCCTTTCTTCCTTTCTCGCCTTTTAATTTTTCTTTCTTTCTTTCCGACCTACCCCAATATTTAGCCCTCAACCCCTCGCTGTCATCATCTGATCGGTTCGTACTTCGTTTGAAGTTTAGAGACACGGTCAATAGATCTGTGATACTTCAAACATTGGTCGTTATTAAACGTCCGCTTATAACATATTCATTCATGAGGCACTTTATAGGAGGTTCACAATTACGGTTTAAGTTGTTAAATCGCATAGCTAAAATAATAACCTCTCAAATTTTCAAAGCAATTTTTCGAAATATCGTCTTAGAATGGCTGAAAGTGCAATGATCATAATAGGTCTTGACATTATTCTGCTGTAATTATGAGAATATTTTAGTGCTGGCTCACATGCCACAAGGTTATTACCTGTAGATTTCTGACCTATGATTCAGCTAAAATGCGTAGTTTCAGAATGGTGTTTCTGTTAGGATACCAATCTAAGGCTTCCATATAGGGAAGCTTGACACAAAACAGTGCCCGTCACATCTCTTAATGCCTACTGCGTTAAAGACTTTCCCTTAAGACCTTACCTCTCCTTTGTCTCTGAAATTCTCATGCCCTCATTCCAAAAAGTAGAGAAGGGCGGAGAGCGGCATGGGGGAGAAATATTCATGGACGACGCCTGGCTACAAGAAATTCACAAGGTACGCATGGGTGGGGAAAGGTTTGCAAAGGGTCTTAATATCACAACGCCCTACCAGTCTTCCCTCGGCACCTTGCTTTGCTTTGTTTTGGGTGTTTAGCTCGAAAGTGTTAAGTAAATATAATTCATATTCATGACTGAGGCAGGAAACCAAATTATCATGCTCAATATGCACTGGAAACTAATGGGTTTTTAAGCTCACGCCTGTGAACTGACAATGTAAAGAACTTTCCTTTTCTAGTACACATTTTCTCAGTTAGTCTAGAGATTTCTTATGATTGAACCATTGATTGGACATGGTCCCCGGCCTGAAGAAGTTCATACCTTCACCGTTCACTTTTTTATCAATCTTATCGAGATTTTATTAAACGATCTTGTTACCACTATACAGGATAACATATTTTCTTGTTTTCATCAATCCTTTCAGGAATATATATATATATATATAAGGGTCTTTTTGCATTTTTCACAATTATACCTACAATTAGCGTCAAAGAAATTAATCATTCAGTATAAAAATTAATAGACATAATACAAAAAATTGTTAATCCAACATTCCATTTACTGCTTTATTTCTTGAACCGTCTCATGGGTTCCCAGTCACAAATTTCGTATCAGTGTCACCTTTATCAATTGTACGACACGTTTCTTTTACGTCACCTCTTGCATTTCATTGCTGATACTAAGAGAAGCGGGCGCGCCTCATGTTACTTGCGTCACTATGTAGGTATTTTCATTTTCCGTGAATTGTATATTCCTTAAATCAAAATAATCTACACTCTGTAGCAGTTTGTTGTCACACACACACTAAACCTATATCAAAACATTCTCAATGCTCACACTTTACTAACTAATATATGGCCTAAGTGTGAAAGAAAGACACCAGACTGTTTCCTTCTTAGTAAATTTTGAATTAATTGTGCATAAAAATCTTCATTTTTTTAAATTGTTCTTATAAGATACTTCTATCTTTTAGTTATCCCTTGTACTTTCAACGTTAAGGTGTTAATATCATAAAGACTCTTATGTTTATTGGACCGTGCATCATGTGATAGTTGAAGAATAAAAGACCAACTTGATGTCACTTGATATTTTATTTCATTTCTTATGTGCTCAACATGTTTCGGATATTAATATATCCATCATCAGGAGCTTGCGACTATTCTTTTGAATTACCACATTGGTCCTATTGTTCTTGGTTCGATGTGTGTTGGAGTTTCGGTGTGATTGGGTTGGAGTGGTATCCGTGTCGCAGGCTGAAGCTGCAGCCTACAACACGGATACCACTCCAACCCAACCACACCGAATCTCCAACACACATCGAACCAAGAACAATAGGACCAATGGGGTAATTCAACAGAATAGTCGCATGCTCCTGATGATGGATATATTAATGTCCGAAACATGTTGAGCGCATAAGAAGTGAAACAAAATATCAAGTGACATCAAGTTGGTCTTTTATTCTTAAACTATCACAAAGAAATTTGTATCAGTTGACTTAATATATTCCATATCAGTGCATTAAAGGAATTTTTAAACTCACGTAATATGTAAACTCAATGTAAAGGAACCACTCAACGTTACATCGTAATGGTAAGTGGTCCTTATTTAATTTAACAGTTTATTATATTTTTGTACTCTTGTATAGCTACCCTGATGATGATCGCAAAAGCGATCGAAACATGCTGGTAATTAAAACACATGTGACATAACATGTTTTACACATGCGCATTTGTTGGTTTTATTACATAAGTTCAAATAATCTTAATCTACATTAGCACAGGTACACAATTTTCTGAACGGGACTATAAAGAGTCACACGCCCAAGAAGCGACATAATGAAGCCACTCTGTACTATACATTGAGACCGAAATGCTTCAAGTGTTGAGTAAACCTATCAAATTCCAAGCCACATCTCATTTTATGGCGCAACACACATGGCTCCATTTTTTCCAAGCTTATTTTTTAAAAGTTCTCCATACATGATGCTGATATTTCAACAGGTCGTTACAGTCCCAAGTTTCACGATACAAACTTTCCTTCGTAAAACACGCAAGTAACCTGTATTCGTGTTCATTCTACATCGCGAAACTATCTCCAGTGGCTCACCCTCTAACTAAAAATACAACTACGTATAGAATTTGTTGTTCTGCATTTTCCAAAAATGGATCACAAACGCTACATATTTTTCGAACGTAAAGCAAGTGTTAAAACCTATTCACATATTCGTAACAGACTCGATACATGGGTCGTTATCCTTCTGAAAACTAAAACTAATCTACGTTGTATATAAAAATCTGGTTCGTTGCGTAGCTGGAACACAGCGTTCTTTCAATAGTAAGAACAGACGGGTATAATAGTATAGGGAAAAATGTAAGAATCATAGGCAACACATTAATGAACTGTGTTAATACTATGAAGACATTCTAATGTTAAACTTAGCAGTATAAGTACTAACAGCTAGGGTTTAATGAGTTTAAGTACTGCACGCATCAGCATTACACAGAGATGAGATATGAACTGAAGTTCCAGTAAGCTGAAACGTGTGTGGACAAACTGCTTTCGTTTTTAAGCGTGTGGTTGGCATGGCCTACGAAAGCACAATTGTGTTTGTCAGAATATAGAGGGAGAAGACGAATGAGGAGAATAGAGTTATGAAAAAAGGGAATGGTAGTAACGAAAACGGGGGAAAAAATAATTATTAAAGGAAGATGCAGAAGAAGGACAGGAGAAACAAAATATGAGGGAAACAAGAAGATGGAGAAAACTAAGAAGAAAGTTGGAAGGAGGAACACATTTGAAACAGGGGAAAGAAGAAGAAAAAATATATATATTTACTCCGGCCTACGTTTCTATCTAGTGATGGTGTTAGTAGATCAAATTATGGGACACCAAAGGGCGGGTTTATTAGTACATAATTAATTTTAAAACGTGGGAAGAAGTGGTTATGGCGTATTTGGTGTATTTTCCCAGCATTTCCCTTAACGGACTCAGAAAACCACCATAAACGTACATCAGTACAGCTAGCCTCCAAGTCGTGATTTGGACCTGCCTGAATACAAAGCAGGTCTGCTACCAGTACAGAGTGGCTCTAAGAACTGTACGACTAAAATGGATAAATATCAGGAAAACAAGGATTGAGAGCTCACAACGGAGCAGTACAAGAGAACGGAGAATAATAACACAGCGAGACAGGCAATGTATGTCAGCGTTGGCGTTCACGTAACAACTGCTGCCGTGGAAAAATAGTCTGAGTGTATGTCTGTAGCCTTATTTATCTAGGATGTAAAGCGCATGCACTGTATTGTACTGTCAGGTATGGTCTGTTTGTCTCACCATATTTTTACACACTATCTTATACACGGCACAATTTTCGTAAGAAAAGTCTTTGAACATAAAATATGTTTTGATTTTCCCTACAGTTCTGGTCTAAAACAGTTCCCATTCTAAGAAGAATTCTGTTAGATATTATCATGTATATTTAGGTCGTCGTGTAAACTACCCGTCATTCTTGTCAGATTTCAGTCAAAATCGAATTTTCTCGACAGATTAAAAAAATTCAAATATATTTCATGAAAATCCGTCCAGACACGACGAAGCTCATAGTCCTTTTTCGCAATTTTGCGACAGCGCCTAAACACAACTGAGGAGGAGTAGAAACATGAAAAGAGGAGGCGCTGTGGATTAAGGTGAAGTAGAATAAAAAATTACAGTCTTTTTTACTTGGCCTCCAAACACGTATTATTCAGATAAATGTGAGTCTATATCAATGTAGGCTTATTTCTTCCTGAAATTCCGGTCTGAATGTTTAGATTATTATGTAGGTAGCAGGTACAAGAGGGTCTGATCTGACTACGCACGTTTAATTTGAAGGAAGTACATAGATACTAATACAAAGAGACCGTGTATCATATTAGTAACGCTCAAGAAGCTGGTCTTTGTTGAAGTTAAATGATTCAGCAGGTGCTGATAAAGGGAAGCTTATTTCTGATACCTCAGTCAGTTCTGTTGAAGAGTAATGGCACCAGCCTTTACTTTAGGCAACCAAACTAACGCGATACTACGGGGACTGAAGACTACCAGCAAGAAGGTTACTCTGGTAACAAAGAGAAACTATGCACATCAGTTTTCTTATTCATAATGTTCACGTTTATATGTCAATTGCTGCTTAGTCAGGAGGTACAGGCAGCAAGTTTAAACATAATACGGCTAATCCACGAAATATTATAATTATTATAAATAGTTTTTTAGCTTTAATAGTTACTAAATTTTAAAGGGTTAAAAGACAGAGTGATGATAAACAACATAACCGCCCAACGAAATATACCGTCAGTTGTTTCATATTCAAGTTGCTTACATTTGGTCCAAAATGTTTTGCCCCATTTTAGAACTATATTCAGACACATGCTGAACTTCTGATGACAGATTACGTAGTTCTAACGACTTTTAAAATGACCTACAGAAAGATATTCGATTTATATCAAGTGTATTCAAGCTAATAGTATTGTGTTTGCTAATTTTTACTACTAAGTCATTCTATATGATAAAATGTAGGTGTACAGGACACATATACTACGTACTTGCATATAGACACTTGTTCGTGTAATAATCCCCCGTTCTCCTACTCCTGTCCATGTACCTTCACGATACGAAAACCTCCATTCCCACATATCAGCGTATTTATGACGGTGCTTCGTTTGCAATTTCATCGAAGACCGACCCACATGAGAAAATATGAGACAAATACGCAATAAAGCCAGAAGATCTTATTTTCAACATATTAATTCACAGAAGACCTTAGTGTTCTCAAGACTGGAAATTTCCATTCCTACAGATATACCTAAAAACACGACTGGTCCGGTAGAGGGTTACATAATGCACTTCGATGTAATACCTGTCCTTGTCTTCATATGCGGTGTGTGCGACGTCACTGTACACTGGAGATGTCGCGCCACAATTGTTGCAACATCATAACACCTCTGGATTAAAAAAGGCCTGTGTTTTCTTGCAGTAGGTTTTAACGTCTCTCAGGGAATTAGCTGCTTGTAGTTGCATCAGTCTGTGTACAATTGTACACATAACCATTATAACAATAACATGTATGTCTCTATTTAGTGCGAAAAATATTTTATTGACTTGCAGGAACTTGTTTGAGCGTTCTCTATAACTGAGAGGCCAATAAACCGAATATCCTAGCTGCTTTCCACAGCCACGCCTAATCTGTAAAGCCAAACTTTGTGGCAAACCCAGCCTCCTGTTTAATTGGAAAAGTGATGTTTCCTTGTGGTAAAGCGGACGGAGCGTGAAGATGACTACTCGCCCGTGTCTAGGGCCACGGTTAAAAATAAATGGAGCTCTATCTTCACTCCCTTATACACCTTTGTTGCGATTACAGGGATAACTTTACTTTTTCGGATTTGTAAGCAGTAACACGTGGGTACCATACTGATGTCGCAATCTAGTCGGAAACGTGGCCTTCGTTAGTTTTCGTTTCGTCTCTGTGTGCAGCCAATGCAAATAGTTTTGTGTGTCATTAGTGAAATACGTGACACACCAATGTTTGGCTTTCTCTAGCACTAAGCAGGTGTGTTTAGCAATAATTCTGCGGATGTAAATCCAGGAGTTCCCAACTCAAATCCCGGCCATCTTCATGACTAATACACAACACGACAAATTGTCACACATTTTCGATCAAATATGCTGCACAAGTCGTCCCTTATTACAACAAAAAGATTCACGGTGAGCACAAAAGCGAAAAAAAATAAGCTGTGACATGCACAGTTCGTTATTCTCTAATTCCATTTGTATGCAGAAATATAAACTTATAACGCAGTTTGCGATAATGACGTTATTTAAGAGATTACATTTTTATTGAGATAAACCATCGCATTCTCACGTGATACCCGGCCTCTCTCTTCCAGTTCCGAGAAGTGTTCCCGTTACAGGCCCGGTGTGGCCCAGAGGGTGGGTAGAGGTATAGCTCTACTCTTCCATGACTGCAGCACTTGAAGGGGGTGTGTGGTCAGCAGCACGCTCCGGCCGCACTTTACCCCCGGGAAAGACCCGGTACCCATTTTACAGGAGGCTGGTTGGCCCCGGGTCCGGTCCGGACGGGCGGAAAATCTCGTCCGCACCGGGATTCGATCCCGGACCGTCCAGCCCGTAGCTCAGTCGCTATACCGACTGAGCTACCCGGCCCACACTCTTCCAGTTCTGACAACATCAAATAATGAAACGTACTTTTAAAACGCACACGGAGCTACAAACATGGTTGTTCGTGATGCTAGTTTTCTGAATCCAGCCTGGTAATTAACACTTCACAATACTCGTAAATGTCAAAACGTTAAGAGTACTATAATGTTACCACGTTGTACTCCTCACCCAATATTGTGCGGGTGATAAAATCGAGAAGAATGAGATGGGCTGGGCATGTGGTGCGTATGGGTGAGGAGACGGGGGTGTATAGGGTCTTGGTGGGGAAACTGGAGGGAAGGAACCACTGGGGAGACCTAGGCGTAGATGGGTGGATAATATTAGAACGGATCTCCAGGAGGTGGGATGTGTGTATATGGACTGGATTGGGCTGGCCCAGGATAGAGACAGGTGG
>Ga0123357_10004425_pt1 | contig 16495 bp, 8 predicted proteins | sample TergutEmb28metaG_FD_89873 | JGI IMG/M metagenome (GOLD analysis project Ga0123357, IMG submission 89873) | Embiratermes neotenicus P4 segment gut microbial communities from Petit-Saut dam, French Guiana - Emb289 P4 | ecosystem: Host-associated > Arthropoda: Insects > Digestive system > Gut ... | reverse complement strand
GAGGGTGTTTGAGAACATGGTGTTGAGGAGAATATTTGGACCTAGGAGGGACGAGGTAACGGGGGAATGGAGGAGACTGCATAACGAGGAGCTAAATGATTTGTACTCCTCACCCAATATTGTACGGGTGATAAAATCGAGAAGAATGAGATGGGCTGAGCATGTGGTGCGTATGGGGGAGGAGAGGGGGATGTATAGGGTCTTGGTGGGGAAACCGGAGGGAAGGAGACCAGTGGGGAGACCTAGGTGTAGATGGGTTGATAATATTAGGATGGAACTCCAGGAGGTGGGATGTGGGTATATGGACTGGATTGGGCTGGCACGGGATAGGGACGGGTGGCGGATGCTTGTGAGTGCGGTAATGAACTTTCGGGTTCTGTGAAATGTGGTGAATTTCTTGACTAGCTGCAAACCAGTTAGCTTCTCAAGAAGGACTCTGCACCATGGAGTAAGTAAGTAAGTAATATCCTAAATGTTCCTAGTTTAATTACATAAAATGGATTGAGACGTGCTGGCAAGAGAAGTTACGTGATAGATGTAAGAAACACAACATGTTTGTAAGGAACCATGATGGACTGCCTTTTAACTGTACTGCTTTTTGCAGTAATTCCTTGTCATGGGTCTATTTTTTGCCGTCGTATTGGTTGCTGAGTGGGAAAAAAGGTAAAATTTTTCCTATTTATGCCATGAAGGCAATAGGGGGAGTACAGGTGTGACTCCATTTGTTAACCTTGACACTAGAGGGAGGTGAGTGGTCAACATCACATCCTGGCCACCCAGCCCCCTGGGAAAGAACCTCATTGCCTGCTAAATAGGAGGCTTAGTATGCTCCAAAGCCATTTGGATGCTTAGGGGAAGAGAAAACTCTTTTACCCCTGCCAGAATTTAAACTCTGGACCATCTACTTGACAGCCTAGTTACTGTACTGACTGTGCTATTCTTTCTCCCCATTATTTATTAAGAGCTACCAGTATTTCAGTTTAGCTGTGTTTTTTTCATATGTTACACTGTTGTCAGCAAAATAAAGTGACTTCAGCTCGTGATATCTCTGTTAAGTGTCCTTGTTAATAACTTGACTCATTTACAGAAACTCAGAATGTTGTGGCATTCAGTGAGGATCACTTGAGTTCTAATGATACAGTGAACACTTTAAGCCTGTAAATTGTGTTTTTGTTTAAAAGGCCAGTAACACAGCCAACTTGTGTTGATGAGTTTTGACTGGGGGGTGGGGGTTGGAGAAAATTCATTGTGATCGTGCCGAATATTTCTGACATGATGAGTTTTGTAGATAGATGTATGAAAAGGTAGTATTTGTATGATAACATTGCTGTCTGTGTGTTGTGAGAAAGGTTCTGCTGTCCAGGGAAGAATGGTTTGCTTTATGGACAGAACTGTTATGCAAGATACACAGATTGGTCAAACATGAATTTTTTGTTTTGGGAAATTCCACAAAAAATATAAGAAGTTAGGATAGCAATTGTCCCCTTATTAGCTAGATGCACCCTATAGGGGAGTATATTGCAGTTCAAATTTACTGCTACTTTTTCACTGTGTTTGCCAGATGTGGATGAGCTGTTGCTGACATGTGATCTACTACTATCAATAAACTTTGGAGACACTAGATGTCAGCTTGTTAAGAGTTCAAGAGGTGGAAATCTTTGACTTTAAAAAATAAATTCTACTCACAAAAGTAAGGTTCAAAATGGTAAGGACAGCTGGTAGCTCCAGTGCAGATGTCCAGTGTTGTGACAGTCAAGTAATATATTTGAAGATGAGTAGCTTCCTTTGCAGACACTGAAGGAGATAAAAGATATTTTCTTTCAATTTATGTGGTTTTCAGATGTAATTCCTGTCACACTACAGCAGAGTGGATGTGGTAATAATGGCAGTGGAGTGACTTTACATCAGGGTGGAACCAGCAGTGCTGCAGTTGCACCCAACCTGCACAGTGGGAGTGATGGTGGTATAGGCTTACACCAGGTTATAAGAAAAAGCAATATTGTGGTGGGACTCCCAGAAAGTGGACCTAGTATAGACTTGCATCGCAGTGTAATAGGAGGTAGTAGTGATGTTATAGTGGGGCTCCATGAGGATGGAAGTAGCAGAGGCATTGTCAGTACCCAGTCAGATGTACCACTAGGCTCATCTTCTCCACCTTTGAATACACCTGTGGCATCTCCTCCAAGCATCTCGAACTTACTGGAGCTGTCGCTTCCTGCAACTGTGGGTGATGATCTTGCCCTACCTACTGATTCAGAGACGGGCCTGTTAGATGTTCCAATTCAAGATTCTTCATCTACAGCTCACCCTAGCTTTGTAGGTAAGTCATCAACTTCACACATTTCTGCTATCATTCTGTATATAGTGTAACCACGTGTTATTGTTGGGAACAACTTGGAAGAGGGTATTCCAACAAATACTTGTGGTTGTTTCAAGTATTCCTTCAAACTTCGTAAAATTCTGTTGGGTTCTAGCAAATGTGTACAGAGAAAATTTAATTCTTCGGCTTCCTCATCACACCTCAGGATCAGATTGAAACTGGGACACAGAGTAACTTTATGAAATGTAATTGTCATTATCATTAAGAAATCAATAAAAACTGAAGGTTGAATTGCTGTCTTCTGGAATGTGATGCATTTTGAGTAGGTGGAGAAGTAGGAACATTCCTGCTTCCATCTTCATTATAGCAGAAATCTGCCAATTTACATGGTGCCATGTCCCAGAAGAACCCAATCTTTAAACCGGTATAAAGATCTTCAGGCTGTTTCTTATACAGTTTCTTGAGAATTAAGTCAGCTGCTTAGGAATGAAGAACCTGTGTCAGTTGTTCTTCATAATTATCAAGGCCACAACATTTTAACCGCTTGTGTTTGCATTTAAATATCTTGTTACTGTGTGATGAGTGGTTGTTCAAATTTTTACCATGTGTGTTCTATTTGTGTCATGTTCTTTGCGTTAATCAGGTGTACAGTATTTTTTAAAAGACCAACAAGTGCACTTGTATGTGTGAATTTAAATTTATTACATAGGAATCACCGACGTGTTTCAGCGACTAATGTGGCTCTTCGCAAGACAAGAACACAAATACAAGTGTAAAGTGTTGAAATCACTGCACAGTTAAACGTGTAATTTTAGGTTAAAAATTCACAGTTTAAATACTGAGGAGTATAAAATATTAGAAGTTAAAAGTTATGTATGAAGTATAGTTCCGTGGAATGATGTACGTAGAAGACACATGTGTTGAATTATGATCCTGTAATAAAATTGATGTGTATGTGTGTTAGGTATATATGTGTACATAAAACTACATTAATGCATTATACTTGGATGTATGAATTTAATTTTATTACATAGTAATCACTGATATGTTTTGGCCAGTCATGTGGCTGTCTACAGGGTGGTGAGGACAAGAATTCAAATACAGTATGCATTAACACATTAACATGGTTTATATATGCATTTAACTTTTATTACAGGATCATAATTCACCACATGTGTCTTCTGTGTATATCATTCCACGAACTATATTCCATACAATAACTTCTAATATTTTATATTCATCAATATTATACTACTTATGCAATGGTTTAAAAAACCCACTATAACAGAGACAATAAGGTTAAATAGATTACTTTGGTTTGGGCATGTACAGAGAATGGAAGAAAATAGAATTCCCAAAAGAGTATTATATATGAATTTGGAAGCAACAAGGCTGAGAGGTAGACCAAGAAATAGGGTGGCAAGATGAAGTGAGGGAGGATGGAATGCTTGTTGGTGGAAAAGGGTGGAAGGAAAGGGTATATAACAGAGAAGAATGGAAGAAGCTCTTGAGAACGGCAAGGAATTGTCACATTTTGCACAGGTCAGTGGAATGAATGAATCTTATGCTACTTAAACTGTGACTTTTAACCAAAAATTGTATGCTTTTTTAAACTTTGGAGTGATTGTGACATATCATAATTGTATTTGTGTTCATGTTCCCAGCACCCTGAGGATGGCCATATGAGTGGCCAACACATGCCTGTGATTACTATATAATAAAATTATTTTCATACTTCCAAGTGGGTTAGTTGGTCTTTTTAAAAAAATTTTACTGTATCTGTTTGAACTTGACAGTTTTGTGGAAGTTAAGCAACAGAAACACAAAGAAACTAACAAACAGCTGTCTCATGTTAGTTGTATGATACAGAAAGGTTAGTGCCTCGCTGCCGTCTGAGTGTAACAAGCTAAAATGTGATGCGAGAAATAATAAAAAAATTTTAGGCATGACTCAGGTCAAGTTGGTGGTCAAGCTTGGACTTTATTACCTGTCACAGGCCTCACTTGACATTTCCATGCAGTTGGTAAAGAGGTAAAATTGTCCTTGTTCATGCCTGAAGGTATGTATAAGATGTGGAGATATGCGCATCCATTCATTTTTGACTCCATCATGAACTTGTGGTGAATGGTCAGCTTCATGCCATGGCAGTTTTAACCCTGGGGAAAATTCCCCATTACCCATTGAATAGTGTACAGTTGGTAATGCTTACAGAGTGTAAGTACTGTACATATATTTCTATGTAAAAAAGTAGAATGGAGACAAAAGTGAATGTGAATTAATAATTAATATTCGTGGGATTACAGACCATAAAAGTAAACAAATGATATGAGTTGGAAGGATAGAAAAAAATATATCATGAAGACATTTTTAATTACGTCTGTAAAAGAAAATTGATGTTGGAAAGTTGGTGAAATGATGGACTTATCGAAGGAGAAAGGAATAGAATAGGTAATTGGACCAAATGCTTGAAACTGATGATCTGAACCTTATGACAAAACAAGCCTCATTGTACTTTTGAATTACATGCAACCAGTTTTGTACCTGTTAATTCTTCTGTCTGGTATGTTATGTATCAGGATTGCTACGCAGTGAAGGAGAACTTCAGAATTCTGTGACTCCGCCGAGTAGTCCTTCGCAAATTCTTAAAGAAACAGACAACCAATGGCTGAACTCTGAGGTATGCTTGCTGTTTTCTGTTTGAAGCAAAATGTTGTGAATTTTGACATGAAAGTGTTGTGGAGTGGTCCTGAGGCTTGGGAGTTCGGTGAGGGACTTACAACTTCTTGCCATAAGGGAACAGCTTGTTATGAAATATTACACAGGACTTTGACTTGTTGTATGATGGACAGAGTTTATGAAATCTGTCAGATATTTCCTCAAATTTTGATTCAGTCATCATGTTAGTAATTGTTTATTTATAAATATTTCTCAAATAATTTGTGACAAGGTTCACAATCCATCATAATGCAAGATTTCATAATCTAATCAACAGCGATTCATTAGTTATTGCTGTCAAATTGAAAACGTAGTGGAAAATTCTTATGGTTACCATGTTGTTATGGTTACCATGTTGTTATGGTTACCATGTTGTAATGGTTACCATGTTGTTATGATTATCATGTTGTTATGGTTACCATGTTGTTATATTCTACAAAAGAATTGTCCATCTTACTTAAACGTATAGGCATTGTTTATATTGTGAAACAATGGAGGTAGTTCTTGTTGTAGACACAAGTGGAGTCAGCCCAACACAACACGTTTGTTGTAAGTAAATTATTTCCTAGTACTAGTATTGTACCTTGCCTGATTTCAGGCTTCCACCACAAAATAGATGAAAACTGCACTCTTCTGGTCTATTATGCAGTGAGTAGTGGTAATTCCTTACTGACATTGCAGGACAACCTATTGTTCCCATCCTCAAGGGTCAAGAATCTTGACCTTTGAAGATGCAGCGTAGGATGGCTGTTTCTAACCTATGCTTCAGGACAACCTATCAGTCCCATCTTAATGGGTCAAGCAGTCCTTGGCCCTTGAAGACTGCTTGTGCATTGAAGATGGGACTGATAGGTTGTCCTGAAAAGTCGGTAGGAAACTACCAGTGTATGCTGTGCAAAATCCCAATAGAGCACCTCTCTTGTTTACACCATGGAGGAAGCCTAAGATCACACATGGCTCTTTGAACCTGATATTTTAAGACTTGAGTGAAACATGTTATGATAAAATGCAGGTCACATAAGCACTAAAGCACATAACTTGTATGTGGTGTGTACATTTTGTAAGGATCGTGAGAACATTTCACTTTAAAGATGTAATACTCTGATCCATTTATTTCTTATGTGCATTATTATAACAGTTTTGATTAAAGAAATCTCGTGTTGTCAGTTTCAGTGTATGCTGAAGAAAGTTTGCTTTTCAGGTTGCAGACTTCTCATTAAGCAGTTTCCTGGGACACTTGGAGTCACCTCTGAAACCAGCCACCTCTGTCCCTAACACAGAAGATACAAGGCTGTTGTCAGATGTAAGTAAAATGTAAAAAGTAAAATTGTCCACTGTACCATTCCATTTCATTTGTATGTCTGGGGATTTGGATCCTCACCTTGGCCCAAGGTGGAGGTGAGTGGTCGTGTCATCTTCACACTTTGGCTGCTTAATCTCTCAGCATAGGGCCCCTGGTAGCTATTGAGTAGAAGACTTGGTGGGTCTGGGTGCACTGGTGAGCAAGTCCTACCCCTGTTGGTGATTGAACACCAGTTGTCCAGTTGCTAACTGACCTATTTTGGCAGGCAGTCCTTTTAATTATGTTTTTGGCTGTGGTGTAATTCAGGTCTTGGCATCCCCTTTAATCGCAGAGTTTTTCTAAAACGTATAGGGTTGGTAGTAAGAACAGCATGGGACTTTAGTCTGTATAATGGCTAGCTATGGGCTGGGTGATTTGGAGTTTGAAACCTGATAGGAATAAGATATTTCCTCCTCTCAACAACTGTCAAAACAGACTCTGGGGCCCACCCAGCATCCCATTTAGTGAGAATCCATGTTCTTTCCTGGTGGTAAAGTACTGAAAGAATGCTTACAGCTGTACCTCTGCTTCTCCTACCTGCCTGAACAGGGACAACTTCTACTTTTTTCTTTTACTATTTTTGGGAATAAAAAAGTGTGTGTACTGATACAGAATCCATTAGGATATCTAGATCATGGGTGTGCAACCTTTCTGGCAAAGGACCACAGCCATTCTTGTGGGCTGGTTTGCAGGCTGTTCGTGTAAAAAATCACAAAATGTGGCATACGTAACTTCTTAATTATTGTGTAATTAGTAGTTTACAGATGTGGCTGCGGGCTTCATAACAACCTTGTGGGCTGCCCGTGGACTAGAACACCACTCGGGATACATTGTTATTAGGTGGTGACTTTATATCATCATTAGAAACCCACTACAGTCTGTCTTCACTGTACTTCTAACATCAGTGAGAAATCCAAACACACTGCATTAATACTGCCGTGGGAACAACTTTCTGCCATGTAGCTAGTCTACATCATAAATTCGTATGACACACCAGAAAACACTGTAGACACTCGCAGACTTACACAATTTTAAAAGAGTACAAAACAATTACATTTTTTCAGTACTCACCAAATTTTTCAATATGTGAATGAAAGAGCAATGAGATGAATGTGGCAGAAGAGTACTGCCGGAGAATAACACAGGCAGTAGGCAGTTATACCGTGGCCAATCATGTTCCAGTGTGTTGGATTTTGAGTTTCAACTGGGCTGCCTTGTATGTTCCAATATAGTTGATTATAGGTATGCTCACTCTTGACTTGTGCAAAATTTGACTTGCGCTGGATCATCCAAAATGCAACTGTGGCAGAAGTCAGGGAGTGTCTGTATTGGAAATGCCTATGCCTTAATTTAAACTGAATTAATAACTTCGGATATTTCTTTGTGTGTCTAGGTGGAGGCTCAACTTCAGTGCCTGATGAGTGAAAACAGCATAGACTACATGGCTAAGTTTGCTGACCTAGCAGACCAGATTGCCTCTTCTGACATGTCCAATAAGAAGTGACCGGCCTTATTTGCTTACTATTTTGTATCATAGTCTATATGTAAATACACAAGTACTTCAGATAATAGCTCACCTAAGTGTCGGAGTGTACCAGTGCTGGATCTTCATTGTTACTTTCTATTTTATCTTATTTTTGTATAAAATTATATTGTACACAACTGTATATAGGCAGATTGAGGAGTCAGATGTAGTTGACAATGCATGAGAAATCTTTTATCTGGTGCGTCAAGCCGTGCTCACTATAGTTCCTGTAAATTCTTATATGTGCGGTTTTGAAATGTAACAAATACAGTGTGTCAGTGAAAGAATGCCAGGGTTTGAGAGAGGCACAGTTATTTATCCAAAACAAAAAATAGGACATGTGTAATATTCAATACCAACTTCTTGCACGGTGTTTTCATTTGTTAATTATTGCCCCAACATGTTTTGGTCTTAGTTCTTGGCCATTTTCAGGGAGTTTGTAGTTTTACTGATGTGAGCGGTTTATGTGTCACTACGTATTTGGCAGAAGTTTCACATATATGATTAAAATATAAGGATTTTAATATTTAAATTTGAATTATAATTTTAATCATATATATATATATATATATATATATATATATATAAATGCTAACAAATAAGGTGACAAACTGCACACATCCAACAAACAAGAAGCACCCTTAAGATACCAAGAACTGAGGCTGAAACATTTCAGATCAATAATTAACAAATGAAAACATCATGCAACAAGTTGGTATTAAATATTATATATATATATGTATAGTTGCATGGAAAATGTACTGTGTTAAATTTTAAAAAAACAGAGCATTACAGATACCAACACTAAATGATGAAACACATCAAGTTTTGTGAAGTAATGTAACCAAGAAGTTATACTTTTTGTCTTGAGATGTTTGTTTATCGTCTTACATGTTTTGGCTTAACAACCATTTTCAGGTTAGTATCAGTTTTGGCAATGTTTATGCGTTCGGTCTAACACACTGTAAAATTCTACATAATCATTTAATGCCTTTACATGTATACTATATTTTTCAGTCTATTCCAAGACCATCTTCAGGTATGTCAATACAAAGTTGTGCACAAGGAAGATAATTAACAAGTAAAGAGGCCCCATTTTTATAAATATTATCATGCACTGTAATATGCACAAAGGTTCATATAAAACAATAAAATTCATATGGTAGGTATATTCTCAGAATTATGTAGTGAAAGGTATTATTCCTTCTATTTGTGTTTCTTCGAGGAAAGCATTGTGTTGGATATAAGATTTGTGTCTTTTCGTTGCATAACCTCAGATTAAGTTGTTTGGTATATATATATATATATATACTCATGGTATTCGTGTGGTGGGTCAGATTGTAATACAACAAGCAAGTGATTGGTTGTAGGGTGTAGTAGATTGTTCCGGCATTTATGGCAGTTGAGTATGTTAGAGAATCATGCTAACAGTCGTGGGTCAAGTGGCACTGCAGTAGTTGAGGTAATGGATGCTGTGTGTTATGATCCGTAACAACATCTGTCCTTCTCATGATGTACAGTTACGTCAAAGATTTTATTTGTTCCAGATGTGGAATTTTCATTTATTTATCTCTCATTGATTCATAGTAAGGTAAAGTTCACCCCATAACAGGGCATGAAGACCCAGAGGAGGAGTAGAGGTATGGCACTACTCTTTCTGCAACCTTGGCACTCGATGGGGGTGGGTGGTCAATGCCGTGCCCTGGCCGCTTTACCCCCAGGAAAGACCTGGTACCCATTGTATAGGAGGCTGGGTGCCCCAAGGCCAGTCTGGGCAGGTGCAGAAAATCTCGCCTCCACCGGGATTCGATCCCCGGACCGTCCAGCCCATAGTGAGTCGCTGTACTGACTGCTTATCCCTGCCCACATTGATTCTTAGTGAATATAAAAATTTTCTAGGGAATTCATGAATTTCCCTTTCTTGACATAGTGTAAAGTATCCATAATCTGTTCTATAGGGTCGAATGAGTGTCCGTTGTCTTGGAAGTGCTGTGCAAAATGCTGTGTACGTAGTTTTGCATTTATATGGGTGAAAGTGTTCATTATACCTCTTGTAAAAGATTTGCATCAAGCAAAATCTTCGACGTAATTGTACATTATGGCAACGACAGATGTACTTCCTAACCATAACACACAGCATCCACTACCTCGACTACTGCAGTGTCACTTGAACCATTTGTGGATAAACAACTCTACACTATGACTGTAAGTACGATTCTCTAACGTGCTCTGCCATTGTAGTTGTGGGTACAATCTAATCCACCTACAACCTCTTACTTGCCTGTTATGTTACATGTATTATATTCCAACCCACAATACAAAGACCATAAAAATGTATACATATATGCATAAAGCGATCATGACACAACATCGTACACCTAACACAATGCATTCCTTGAAGAAACAAGAACAAGAGGAATGGTATCTTTTATTACATAATTTTGAGATTTTACCAATCATACACATTTTATTGTTATGTAAATCTTTGTATTGCGCGTTCGGAATCTGATGACACATGGTGATGCACGGGAGGGGAAGTGAAGGGGAAAGATGCGAATGGAGTGGGTAGCCAGCAGTCTTGCACTGTATTGGAACATGGTCTATCCAGCATTACTACCGCTGATGCACACACCTTGGCTGCCAGCAATCATCTGAACTGACACCCACGCCGATTTAAATGGACTCGTCCGTTTCGCTGAAAGACCAAATCTGGTTTCTGCGTGTGTGCCATCACGTTTCGAATGATCTATACATATTACCATACATGACAACATTTGTAAAACAAAAGGGGACTTGTTAATTATCTCCCTTGTGTAAACCTTTGTATTGACATAAATGAAGATGGTCTTGGAATAGACCGAAGTTTGTAGTATGCATGTAAATGAATTAAATGATTATGTAGAATTTTACAGTGTGTTAGACTGAAAATGTAAACATAGTCATTAATTATCTCAATGGGATGGTATGCATACAGATTAATTCCAGTATCATATGATATTGATGTTACCTTGAATGGTGGTTAAGCCAAAACATGTGGGATTGGAAATAAACACCTGCCAAAATATGTGTACCCTGTTGATTATATTACATCATTGAACTATTGTATGTTATAATAACGTATTACAAAACATCAGGTCTTGCTGTTGAAACTGCCATGGGTGTGTTTGCCATTCCAGTGTTTCATGTGTCAGTGTGAGTTTATGTGTGTAGTGGGCTTTATGTCATGTTGTTCTGTCATGACCATCCCAGAAGCAGTTCCCAGTTTTTCAGTGGAAGTGGCAGTTGGGATAAACAGTTAGTACAGCAAACTTACTTTCAACCAATGCCCAATAACTTGGAAATTCTGATAACCAGACACTTCAGGAAAATAAACCTAGGACTGTAAGTCTTGCTTTTATCAGAGAAAGCTTAATCAGTGAACAGGCTAGCCCAGGGACATGTTCAAAAAGTCCTCATTGTCTGCATCAACTGTTGTAGTATCTCCTGACCCTTTGTCTCCTACTCCATCAGCTTCTTCAGCTATGAAGACTAGAAAACACAGAAGACCTTGATGGTGCTGAGATGAAGGAGGTATCCCAAAGGTGTAGGAGCAGTAAGAACTTAGGTCACTGTAGGTACTGTCTGATAATTCGGTGCATGTCTGGTCTTGTGTGAGTTAGATTAATGAAATATTGCTGTATTCTGCTCACCCAGAAGATCCAGCATGACAGTACTTGGTGTTACATACCTGAAGCAGGTGTTTCCGCAAAACTGATAAATTATTGCATCAGGGAAGTCAGCAGCAGTTTGAAGTAAAGTAAAATCCTTCTTTAGGGTTTGTGTCAGGAGTAAGATTTCTGTGCCTTATATCCCAACAGCAATGATGATGCGTTGAGAGAGAGATGTATGTCATTACGGCTGAAGCAAAAAAAAAAAAAAACCCCCCTTGTTGTTAATAACAAATATTAATTTACCCTAACAAAATACATGCTTGGTTATGCCAACTTCCCAGAGACAAGGAGCTCTTAACTTGCCTGTCAGCCTAGCATCTGTACTGCTCTGGCATAGTACTGTTAGTCATTCTTATCTTCTTCTTGCCTTTTCAGGCTTCCCATTTCATAAACTGGTGTCCAGCAGTAAGAAATAGGAATGTGCTGTGTCAGTGCATTGAAAATGTCCTTGGTTCATACCTGTGCATTACTGCAGGTGGTGATTCATCACTCTACACACCACGCTTAACCCCGCACATAAGATGACACCCTTCATAGTCATCAGTTTTCAGGAAATTACCTGTACAGAAAATGTGCTATTTTAGGGTGACACCCCATTTTTGAGATGATGGTGTAGGAAAACTATTGTCTTACATTTGGTTGAATCCAGTACACGAAGGCTGAATGTACTGCTCTGACCAGACACAGTTTAGCACCCTACAGTCATGCCTTGGTTTAAATCTGCACAGTCAGCCATTTTAGGCTTTCAAATTTTAATTCTATGTTTTGCTGCAATTTGGTTGGTCTACATCCTTAAAAATGGCCCTGTAACCAACAGATCTCATTTGCGAAAACCTCTCCTAAAAATAATGTTGCTAGTGTCATGTTATTCCTTTTTTGACTGTGTCCTACAGTTTGCATTTCTATTATTTTGTCTTTATAAAGGTATGTTTGTTTATGAACTGGTGTATCACAGCCAGTGATTTTTTTTCTTCACACAGAATGTAACGCACTGTTTAGCTTGACATGCTGGGAAACTTTGCGTTACATAACAGCAAGAGGTTGGCATTCTCATTTTTCAGCATGGTGTGCCATCACATTACACTTCTGTGGTGTGTTACAGTCTACCTGCCAACTTTGCAGGTCAGTGGATATGAGTTGGCCCATTCCGTCACCCCCAAGAAGTCCTTACATAAGACATTTGATTTTTTGAGGTTATGTAATGGACATTGTATATACCACTTGAGTTGACAGTATGAGGGATCTGCCACCGAAAAACATGATGACAGAAGCAACAGTTACTCCTGCATTGCTGCGGAGGTTGTGGTCTGAGTTCTATCACATACTGAAACCTTTGTAGTGTTGCATTGGACTGATGCATACGTCAAAATTGATGTTTTGCATGTTTGTGCCATTTTATATATTACATTACCAGAACCCAGAATTCTTTCTCACATACTGTATTTGGCATACTGCTGTAATTAACTGAATATGAGATGACACCCCACCCCACCCATCCCTTCTCAATCTTCAGTTTTCAAGAAGGTACCTATATTGAACATATTTATCTCTGTGAACAGTAATAAAGCATCCCTAATTTGGCAGACAAGGAATTAGGCAAATCTTCTTGTGTTATATTCAGGTAAATACAGTACTTTCAGTTATGTGATTTTTGATTTTATTAGTGATTACCAGTGCTAGCAAACTACATCTGTATTTATTTTTCTTCTATATCTTTGTGATATGATTTTAGTGTCACTTTTCCAGGAATTGAGACACTTTTTTTATTTTCTGTTGTTTTTTGATCAGAATTATATAAGACAAATTTAAATAACATATATATTATTTCTACTCTGTATTAACCTTTATTGGCTATGCATTGCATTTTTTTAAACAGTAATAATACTGTAATTACCCCAAGTTAAAGTCTGGCTGTCAGCCAGATATTTACCAAGATATTTAAAATCCGCTGCTCCAGACAATAAAGGTTAATATTCACTGCACAAATTGTTGGGTGTTCAGTACTCTAAGAGGCACATCACCAGTAACTGGTGTAAGGAGAAAGTTTGTGATTTAATTTTTATTTTCAAATTTCATATTTTTAGACCAGACTTTCAGAATTAATGGCTGATGGAAATTTGCTGTAACATGATGTTACACTCCACAGAAGTATGCAGTTCTTTGGTGCGGTATTTGTTCATGCACAGATCATGGTCCTTCAGCATATTGAAGATTCTGTGACATCTGGTGAAGCAGAAAAGTATAGATGCATTAGATCATTATGGAGATTAAAACAGAGATTTTCAATGGCTTAATACTGTTAATGTAGCAAAACAAATTATATAAAAAAATGGATGGATCTTAATGTAAGAGGATATAATGATTTGGATAGGGCAGAAGAATGTTCTGTCTCTTTTAATGGCTCTGCAGTAACATATACCCAAACAGAAAACACTAAACTTTCCTTACAATAGCCCCATTTGTTAGAAATATGTACAAAGAAACTGGTATTTATTGTTTAGTTTTCTCTAACACTCAGGGGCATTAAATTGTGTTTGTGGGAGGTACTGTAGTGTGTATCTTATCTCTAATTCAGGGTCATGATTTTAATCTGCTGTATCATGCTTCAGAATTACTTAAACCCACTTATGTACATTGCTGTTTTTAGCAGTCTGTATTGCTTCATACCTTGTCACATGTCAAATGAGTGTCTGAATGCCCTGTGATTATTTGTCATGTTACTGAAGTGTATTAGCTCTGTGCACCACCTGTAGCTGTCACACATGTGTTATGAATACAACATATGTGTTGCAATAGTATTCAAAAGAGAATTATTGATAATCTTAACATGAAAACCCTAAATTGTTTGAAAGATGAAATACAGTAATTTATCAGAATTGCTCACAAATGAATCTTAGTATTCAAAGCAAACTCATGATACAGTAAAGTAAATATATATTACATGTATTAGAAAGAGAGGCACATATCGGTGTAAGAGTGCTTGGTCATCAGTGAGAGCTAAGTGTTAGACATCTTGACACACAAACTTTTTATGTTGAAACTTCGTATGTTCCATCTGTGCTAGCTGATGGCATTGGACATGTGATTTGAAGGCATAAATGCAACATGCTTCCTCCTTACATGTCAAAAATGTATTTTTGGGTGGTTAGACTTTTCTTTTTACAAGAAACTAATTTTAGCACATTTTTATTAAGTATTAATTGAACTGCATACACTTTGACATGACAGGCCATTTTTCAAGGATGTAGCAGAGACAGGTAATAGGATTCACATCAGAATTTGTAAAGCAATAAGTTGCTCCAGTTTGTAGAGAGAAAACCCAAATAGTGTCATTGATGAGGAAACTTTCTTCAGGCTTGGTTTCTGTCTTCCCGGCCTTGTTCACAATTCTTTTGGGTTCTTATATGTCCCTGAGTGTAGGTGCATGGGATGTGGTTCTGTGGTGTATATCCGTTTACCATTTCTTATGATTACGGGATACTTAGCTAATTTCTGTGATTTAAAGGCCTGATATACTTGATGTTATCTTATGTGGTTGCCAACATACATGGTTCGTCTGTAGATTATGTGTTGAGGTAATGTTTTTAATATTGAAGGAAATATAACTTGAGTTTTATGTATCCAAAAGAAGTGAAATTATTTTAAAAATGTAATGTTTCTCTAATGTGGAAACGTTTTTACTTATTTAATATGATGGAAGTTGATGTAATGGCTGAACAGGCCAGGTCTTTGCTTTATGAACTGTTCACCATTTGTGGCAGACCCTAGAATGTTATCCTGTGTGCTTCAGATTGGTCTTATTTCATGTACATCATATTTTTCACTGGTGGCAGCCATGGTCTAGGTTTCAGATATTTTTATCAGAATATTCATATTTTCTGTTTGTATTTCTCTGGAACAGAAAATGGTTTTGCCTTGCTCATACTTAAGACAACTTTTGGAAGCATACATTTTATTGATTTTACATTTAAATGTGAAAATTGTTGTGTTAAGAAGTGATCACTATGTCAGTAGAATACCATAATGAAGTAATTGTTTCTAGATGCCCTACATTATATCTTGGAGACCCTATTATTTTGGAAATAAAATCACTTTCCAAGCTGTTTGAAAGTAAATGTGCGTGAGCTTTTGTGTTGCTATTTAAATTACTTGGTAATTAAGAAAAATGGTGTTCACACATATTGAAGGAGCGTGTCGCAGTAATATGCACTATGAATATAGAAACAGGTGTGTGAAATTGAGAGAAGAAAGATAAATAATTTATATTTTGAGTATTGAGCTAAACTGACAATGTGTGAACATTTAGCGTCTCCTGGAACATGATGCTCTGTTTTCCAGTAAAGTGTGCTTATGTTTCAGAAGGTCCTGCTGCCTCTGTCATTTGCGTATCTCATCATCTTTTCTACCTATCTAGTATCTAGATTCCTACTATGATGATGGAGGCAGTGGGACCTCTGAAATATCAGTACACTTCCACCATTATAACGAGCATTATGTCCCAGACACAATAACATTCATTATAACTACCATGAGAACCTCAAATCTCACATATGACCAAATTTTGAAACACAGATGATTGCTGTAATCCAATGTGTAGCATACACTGCAGCCAGATGCTGTGCAGTGAAATCTGGTTATGGTGTTTGTCTAAAAACATAACATTTTTGTACTTTATTCTAAAACTGCAGACTAAATGATAATGAGAAAAGTGGATAATGAAAAAATATGTTTAATACATTTTTATAATAGAACCACCTAGATGCACTAATTTCTCAAATTTATTTTTGGAATAAAACTCTACATGTTTTGGACAGTTCCTCCGTTCATCATCAGGAGTTCTTCGCTGTACACACAGCAATGGTATATGTCATACAGGTTTGCTG
>Ga0123357_10004423_pt1 | contig 16496 bp, 3 predicted proteins | sample TergutEmb28metaG_FD_89873 | JGI IMG/M metagenome (GOLD analysis project Ga0123357, IMG submission 89873) | Embiratermes neotenicus P4 segment gut microbial communities from Petit-Saut dam, French Guiana - Emb289 P4 | ecosystem: Host-associated > Arthropoda: Insects > Digestive system > Gut ... | reverse complement strand
TAGCTAACTAACTAGCTAGCTAACTAGCTAGCTAACTAGCTAGCTAACTAGCTAGCTAACTAGCTAGCTAACTAGCTAACTAGCTAACTAGCTAAGTAATTAGCTAACTGGCTAGCTAACTGGCTAGCTAACTAGCTAGCTAACTAGCTAACTGGCTAATTAGCAAACTAGCTAACTAGCTAACTAGCTAGCTAACTAGCTAGCTAACTAGCTAGCTAACTGGCTAACTATATAACTAGCTAACTAACTAGCTAACTAACTAGCTAGCTAACTAGCTAACTAGCTATCTAACTAACTAGCTAACTAGCTAGCTAACTAACTAGCTAACTAGCTAACTAGCTAACTAGCTAACTAACTAACTAGCTAGCTAACTAGCTAGCTAACTAGCTAACTAGCTAACTAGCTAACTAGCTAACTAACTAACTAGCTAACTAGCTAACTAACTAGCTAACTAGCTAACTAACTATCTAACTAGCTAACTAGCTAACTAGCTAACTAACTAGCTAACTAGCTATCTAACTAGCTAGCTAGCTAACTAGCTAACTAGCTAACTAACTAGCTAACTAGCTAACTAGCTAACTAGCTATCTAGCTAACTAACTATCTAACTAGCTAACTAGCTAACTAGCTAACTAACTAGCTAACTAGCTAACTAACTAGCTAAGTAGCTAACTAGCTAACTAGGTAACTAGCTAACTAGCTAACTAGCTAACTAGCTAACCAACTAACTAACTAACGAACTAACTGACTGACCTACTGACTCACTGACTAACTGACTAATGTCTGTATTTCTTGTCAGAGCGAACACGACTCTTAGAACACTGTGCATTCATTTGTCATCAACAACAATGATTAACAAACACAGCTGGATGACAATATCAGAACTAACCTAACTAACTAACTCCGTGGAGGAGACTTCTTCCTGAGAAGCTAACAGGTCCTCAGATAGTCTAGAAATTCCCCGCATTTTATAGAACCCGAATGTTCATTACCGCATTCATAAACACCCGCCACCTGTCCCTATCCTGAGCCATAACAATCCAGTCCATATCTCCCAATCACACTTACTGAAAATCTATTTTATTATTATCTTCCCATCTACAACCATATCTTCTAAATGGTCTTTTTACGTTAGGTCTCCCCACCAAAATCCTGTTTGGACCTCTCCTGTCTACCTTACATGCTACATGCCTCACGTACCTTATTCTTTTATATGTATTTGTATTTGATCTCCCAAATATATTCATGTCTAGACCACTACAAAATTAATTTAAGACGTATTTAAAATAAATGTACTTAGTATAAACTTGTAGTTACGTGAGACAGATGGGAAATGCATATTAAATCTTAATGCAAAACCCTGAGAGGAAGAGACTCTTTGGAGACGGATATCGAAGGGCATGTCTCTTAAAATCTCTCATGAAGAACACAATGCGCGGTGTGGTGCTTACTACCCTGCCGATCACACTAGTTGCCAGAGTGCGCGTTGCGACTCTTTTTTAATTACAGTAGAACTCCACTTATCCGGATTAGTTGGGACGGCGAACCATCCGGATAAGCAAAAAAATCCGTATAATTGGATTTTTCTTTGAAAACAGGATAAATTTGCACTTTGAAGTTCGGCTGCTACTATTTACAGTATGTACGTGTGCCTAAACTGTTCGACCACGCCAAATTTGAAGTTCTAGAAGCTATAACACTGTGCTCTACTAGATCCGATAACCGGTAATTTCCAGGAAAATTGGTTTTGTAGAATTCTCGACAAATCTACCCACGAAAGGCCCAGCCGATCCGGATAATCATCATTCGGATAAGTTGAGTTCTACTGTATTTCGTACTCGCGGTGGCCAGGATATTTACCGTTTTGATGCAATACAACGCATTGCACCAGCCTTGTAAATTAGACATTGTACAGTTTTTTATATATTGTGTGCCATCTGTTAGCTGAATGCCAAATTGGGAGCTGTGGTTTCGGATTAAACGATTTTAAAACTAACTTTGATATGACTGTTCTGAGTGCTGGTGTTTATTCTTTGGATCCTTCACGACTGGCATTCGGAATGCCACAGTATCAGGAATGAGTTTCATATCGCTGAGGATACACCAGTTCCTCCGCTTACCCCTCTACCATCACTGAAGTACTTTATTTGGAAAGAGTACGCCAAACCGAGTGGAACAAGACGGGCTATATATGTTCGTAAAACATAACAGTGAGGTGCGTTCATGTAACTATTATGGCAGTGGGGGAAAAATTGTAACATATTCTGAGTGTGTGCTTGTAGCCTTAGTTATCATGCACGCAATGGGCATGCGCCATATTGTCATCTATGGCCTGTCCTGATCTACAGTATTTTTGCACATTTTCTCATAAAATGCACGATTTTCGAAATGAAAGTTATTGGACATAAAATGTGTTTTGACTTTCTCTACAACTTTTGCCCGAAATACTTCTCATTCTAAGAAGAATTGAGCAAAATATAATAAAAAAATATTTATTGATCTTCATGTAAAGTACCCGTTATTCTTGTCAAGTTTTACTGAAACTTAACTTTCTAGGCAGATTTTCGAAAATTACTCAAGAGTCACATTTCATGAAAATCAGTAGGTGCGAGTCAAGTTGTTCCATGCGTACGGGTAGACTGACAGACGGACTGACAGAAATGACGAAGCTAATAGTCGCTTTTTGCGCATCCGGGATAGCTCAGTCGGTATAGCGACTCGCTACGGGTTGGACGGTCAGAGGATCGAATCCCGGTGTGGGCGAGATTTTCCGCACCTGTCCAGACCAGCCCTGGGGCCCACCCAACCTCTTATACAATGGGTACCGGGTCTTTTCCTGGGTAAAGCGGCCGGGGCGTAGCGTTGACCACCCACCACAATCTAGTGCCGAGGTTAAAGAAACAGTAGAGCTATACCTCTACTCCCTCTCTGGGCCTTCGTGGCCTGTTCTAGGGTGAAATTGAACCTTACATTTACCTTTAATAGTCCCTTTTTGCAGTTTTGTTAACGTGCCTAAGATGAACAACTTTTAATTAAGTCGTCTGCCCTTACATTATGGGAACGGACTTCGCGATGAAAAAATAAGTGACGTCAATAAAATATGTCTGATTGAAATAAATATGGTTTGCTTATAGTAGAGCAGCTGTTACAGTGGGTTGGATTCAACTGGCACATAACAGAACTGCACCCTGGTTGCAGGGCTTCTTAAACACGGTGATGAACTTTCGGTTTCAGTAAAGCATATCCTAGAGTTCTGCCTCCATTTTCAGATCAGTCCAACTTCTTGGTCTGCCACGAAGATGGAAGCTTCGACCTCATGCAAAATTTTGGTATCTACGTATGTGCTGTACCAAGATACACAGCGTGTACACTAGAATAGAGAAATATTGGACAGAATAGCTGTGAGAACCTTCTATGTGGCAAGCACAGTACTCGTTCGTCTCCGGTGATTCAAGGACTGTCCTTCTCGTCCGGCACCCACACGCCTCTCATTTCTGTCCACTCATGTCCTACTCTTAGTTCTCTGTTCCTCCTTGGCACTTATGCTCCATCATGCCAGCTTTGCCTTTGACGTCCTCTTTGTCTTTTCCTTCTGAAGCTACCCACATTTTATTACACTTCGCAGTCTTTCATGTGTCATCGTAGTAATGTTCGTGTCCGTTCCAGCATAAGTATTTATTTTATATGGCAAATGTAATAGCTGCCTTCTCTTTGGCACTCATTATTTTTCTTAGTTTCATTCTTGAATCTGTTTTTCTCTGATGCTCCAGTCCGCCTTCCTATCAGATTCTCTTCAGAAATTTATTCATGCGTTTATTAGGCACTTGCTGTGTCTATTCTTTACGTTAAAAATTTTGCTCACGGCCTTGTATATGCTCATGTATGTTCAGTTTTCGTTTAATTGGTGTGACTTGAATTGAGGTTAAATTTTCAGTTGCTCTTCGTGCATGTATAGTTCTGTGATTTACTTCAGTTTTCTGGTTAACTGTTCTGTAAACCACTGTAGTCTGCTTAGACATAAGTATATATTGTAAGAGAGTTTTATTTACTTTCTGTTTTTTGGTTCAACGTTTGCTGTCAGAGCTAAAATATATCAAATACTTATTATTTGCGTCAAACTGTACAAAAGGTGGGGTCTGCTTGGCATCAGGTTTTCCGTATTTCGCTGCTTTTGTGTCTAGTTCGTCATCATAATCGCGTAGTCTGTCTTACGACAGGTCCATAGCCTCTTCCAAAGCGAGCTCTCCAAAAAGCGCCATCTACTCGTAGTACTTCCAGTTTCAACTTCCAATACCTTTGCGTTTCCCTGAGGTCATCTAGTAGCTGCTTACATCTTCGTCCTCTTCTTTCCGCCCCTTCTATCTTTCATTCAGGAACGTGTTTAGAAGGCAGTAGCTACGCAAGACGTGCCCTATTCATTTAGCCTTTCCTCGTTTTAGTGTATGTAGGATGTTCCTTTCCTTATCTCTAGTGCTACAAACAATATTTTATAACATCGTTTACCCCAAGCTACCACCAGTATTTCCAGTATTAAAGTGTATAGTTCTAAGTTTTATAAATAGAAAGCAGTTTTTAATGTTATACTTTCTTTTGTCTTGTTTTCTGCGACTTTAAGAATGCCGATTGTTTTCTTGAACTCTTTCCAGTAAACTTCTTCACGAAGAATTTCCCATTATTCTAGTTCATTAAAAAGTAATCTGTTTTTCTTACAAAACCCAATAAATAATTTCACACTTACATTTTAGCTGCATGAAACTGTAATAAGATAGGCAGCGTACGTTTCACATAACATTATGGCACACTTTCATAACCACTGTTGCAGTGGAAACACAACATTATATTATGTTTGTGTTGTTGGACTTTATGTCACTGTCAACTTCATAAAAATACTGAGTGTAGTATCACAATCCTTTTGTGGGAAAATTTATGTCGCCGGCAACAATAAAACAGACGCAGGCCTTCATGTATAGGGCCCGATGCTGAACTGAAACAAAATAATGTTCATTTGCTTGCCCATGGCCTACTTTAGTCGTACAGTTTGGCCAAATAGATCGTAATGACAGACAAGTCGTTGCGTAGTTTCTCGGTTTTTGTAAGTGATGCTGTAAAATATTTTACGAGATCAGACGGAGTAATCAATTATGAAGTAATAAGTATCATAATTTACGAGTGTGTTTATGTATTGTGGCCTCTCTAGAACTACCATATTTTGCAAAATGTCTCATAACCTTTACGATTTTGCGAAAACTTTATTGAACAAAAAATGTGTGTTTTGATTTTCTTCACAGCGTGTGTCCGCAACTTTTCTCATTCCAAGAAGATCTGAACGACATATTATCATAAATGTATATAAGTCTTCCTTGAAGGTGTCCGTTATTCTTGTACACTGTTCATACCGTGCATTATGATATATTAAAACTTTGGTAACACCAACAAATATACAATTGAACAGTCTCTGTATTCGTTCTATTACTTAGCTCCTACATGTTTCGGCACCGTGGTCATCCTCAGGGAGCTTACACCAAGTCTTCTTTAAAAGATAGGAGTATATTTTAGTGAGTGGCCGGGTAGCTCAGTCGGTGTACCGACTGAGCTATGGGCTGGACGGTCCGGAGTCGAATTCCGGTGGGGAAGAGATTTTCCGCCCTTCCAGACCGGCCCTGGGGTCCACCCAGCCTCCTGTACAGTGGGTACCGTGTCTTTCCCGGGGTTAAAGTGTGGCCGGGGCGTGCTGCTGACCACTCACCCCCTTTTAGTGCCGCGGTCATGTAAGGGTAGAGCTATACCTCTACCCACCCTCTGGGTCACACCGGGCCTGTTGTTGGTGTTACAACAGTTTTAATCCTTTATTATTGTCAGATTCAAATGGCACTTTAATTTCCTGAAAAGATTTTGGAAAAATCCTCAAACGTAAAATTACAAGAAGATCAGTCCATTGAGTGCCTGATTGCTCCATGCGGACCAACAGACGGTCGGGCAGACACGACGAAGTTAATATTCGCTTTCCGCAATTTTGAAAACGCACCTAAAAACGCAAACCTATTCCCACGTACTAACACCTGGAATTAGGACTCAAATAAAGTCATGTTTTTTTTTTCTGAACTTGACCGACTTTACCGCTGATACTCCAGAGCTAGACAGTTGAGCAAACAACTCACCCGTCTCGTATTTAAACATATTGATCGTTAAATGCACCGTGCTTGACCTTTGCGAATGCGATTTAAAAACGAGTATTCCTTCCATGCTAGGTTGAATAAATCCAACAAGATGCAACGGTATGCAGATATCTATTTACTGCTGAATTACTCTACGTGTTTCGGGCGTCTATCGCGCCCATCATCAGGAAGAAGTACATAAAACTGTAGTTGCAGGCTGTGATACAGTTTTATGTACTCCTTCCTGATGATGGGCGCGATGGACGCCCGAAACACGTAGAGTAATTTAGCAGTAAATAGATATCTGCATACCGTTGCATCTTGTTGGATTTATTCAACCTAGAATTAGGATGCACGGAACTACAAATATAAAATTTATTCCTTCCATCTTCCACTTAGTGGCTGACACAGTCTTATTTGCCATATCATCAGTTAGGTCCCGTCCATGAGTTGCACAGTAAATTGCAACTAAGTGCACTTACTGAAGCACGAACGGACGAGTTCTTCAAAGATCTGTCTTCTGTGCGAAGACACTTGAAATTAGCATTAGATTCCGTAAGCAGGATTTTAAGTGAAGCTGTAAGAATCATTGGAACAGTAACGTTAGCAGTAACATTCCTTTGAATGCTAATGTACTATGTTTTGGTTTTACAGGACATTACTTTAAAGCACCAACATTATCAAAACTGAAAAGAGCGTTAATTATCTTACAGTATATGTTTTAAACTTGGCTGCAAACTATTGTAACGTAATTGTTAATACATGCGTGCTGATAAGTCCTTAGCGCGACCAGGAAGGAAACAAGCTATATTTCCCGCATTTTATAGAACTTGGAGGTTCATTACCACATTCACAACAGTCCACCACCTATCCCTACCCTAGCCAAATCAATCCATTCCTCTGCTCATCACTCTTTTGACAGGCGCAGCTTGTTTCCTTCCTGGTCGGGCTAAAGACTTATCAGCATCCCGGTATCAGTACCACCGTAGATAGGTTTTAACTCATTCTGCAAGTGCCTCACATTTGTTCCTCATATGCTCGTTGCATTGTGGCTGCGCAGTAGAATTCAGCAACGCCGGCTCCAGCTGTGTACACCCGTCTCTTTCGCGCAGATCTGTGTGAGGCCTCTCCGTTGAGCTTTTTGGGATTTTGGCTCAGTGTCAGTTTCGCGGGCAGCCAATTCAGGACAGTGGCGGATGGTAGTGGAGACAGCGTCATTCATACGCGTGTTGTGTCTTGTGGTTTTCACCCCGTGTCATTTTGTGTTACCAGCACAATGCCTACGAAATTGTTTTTTTTATTTAACTCTTTATTGACCTGCACGTAACGGAATCGACATGTATTCCGTTTCGTAACCGGAAGTTCTGTTGTGCTCATCTGTACTCCACTGATTTCTTTACTGTAAGGCTCATCTTCAAAGCTATCATGGAATGCAGGATAATTATCATCAGACAATGCCTAATTTATATGTAAGTGTTCATATCCACTCAACATTCATCAGTTTATTAACTTACTGTTGAATGGCGCACATATTTCACGACGCAATGGAAAAGTTTTTGATTTAATTGAGAAAATGGCAGGTATTACGTCAAGTTAGAATAAGCTACAAATGGGTTATAAAGTGTTACATTAAAAATTTCATTCCATTTGTTTTGTAATTGCTTCATTACTAGTTAAATATTCGTTGAGAATTCAATGCACAGTGAACAAATGCTATCTGAATCCTTTATTTTCAACATTTTAACCTTCCAGGGAGACGCTTTTACACATAATGGTCCTTGAGGGACCATAATTCACGCGTTAAATGAATATGCACTCTGTTAACTTGAAAGATTCTATAAGTACGGATTCGTAGCATAGACGGAACAGTAACTGTGTAGAGGAATGTTTTTGCTGAAACGGAACCCTGCTGTTCTGCTTATTAATACGCTCTTTGCATTTGAGTTGATCTTTTTTTCGGGAGAAGTACGTTCAGTATTTTATAAACGGAACTCAACTTCCTCTAATCAGTGTAAATATACCTTTATAGAATAATGAGTGCTGTTCGTGATGTACGGGGTAATTATTTCCCCGAAATGTTCGTCATATTAATTCCAAACTGAGTAACTGAGAATTTTAATTTAATTTTTAAGCGAATGAACGACAAACCGGCGGACAAACATCCATACGTACAAAAAAGCCCATACTTTGATAACTGTATACGGATTAATTTATAAATTTTTAATCAAATGTGATTAGATTTGCTTCGCGCTGTCTGATACTTTGGAACGCGAGTTTTTCTGTCTATAGAAAGACGTTTCTGAGATTTACCAGGTGCATAAGTGTTTTAATTGACAGCACCATTAAATAAAATTATAATAAGCGGTTCGTTACTTCCGATTTATTTACCAAGCAATGTTAAAAGCAGTTACATGTTAATTGTACTTGCGTCAGGGAATATTGATAATATGGCTTGTTAAGTTAGCTGTGGATTGTGTATCAACGTTGGAGGAAATGTCTCTTAATTTTATACATAAGGAAAAATTGTGTCATGCTGTAGCATTTACATATCACTATAACTATGTGTGATGCAGGGAGTGCTATTTGAGGTTTTACTCTGTTTTTGAGAAGCAAAAGTGAGCGATGCGGTGACAACGTGGCTAGAATTCACATAATTTTTGTGCGGTATTAACATTTGAATTGTGGGCCGGGTAGTTCAGTCGGTATACCGACTTACTACGGGATGGACGGTTCGGGATCGAATCCCGGTTTGGACGAGATTTTCCGCCCGTCCAGACCGGCCCTGAACTCCACCCAGCCTCCTGTAAAATGGGTACCGGGTCTTTCCCGAGAGTAAAGTGCGGCCGGGGCGTGCTGCTGACCAGTCACCTCCTTCTAGTGCCGCAGTCATGGAAGAGTAGAGCTATAACTCTACCCCCTCTGGGCCACTCCGGGCCTGTAACGGGATCACTTTACCTTTTTAACGTTTGAATTAGAAAGACGGGTCTGAGTTCCAGATATATTGGTGCGCTGGTGAGAATTTGGTTATTATATTTCTTCTATCCTCTTATCTATCCTAAAATTTGGCTCTTGTGTTTTTAGCGCATCTCGTTAATAAACAAACATCAGCTTATATTCAGCGCAATTAAGTTACCTGAGAATTAGGCAATGACATTTCACAGAACTCGACAACGAAATTGCGATTGTCTTTTTCGAAATGAATTTGGAAATTCTGCACTTATTGTTTCGCATTACAATTTCTCCACTCTTTCGGTGTTCACAATTCATTGTTATATTCCACTCCTTTCCACCATTCCTGTCAGTATAAGAGAAAGAATTTTTGTCTGTAAAAGATTTTAGTGCACGTGGAACGTATTATGTTTCTTCACTTTTACATACGACCCCGCAGGTTACAACAGTTAGCTCAGAAATGTACAATGAATAATATAGTTCGGAGACTTAAACGTCGATTGGGATAATATTAAATTGAATCTTAAAACATTAGGATCTGGAGAAAGGGACTTCGTTCTTCTGACTCAACATGGAATATAGTGGCATTATTATTATTATTATTATTATTATTATTAAATTCTAAGTTTCATAAATGACATGGCGATACTTGACCATCTGATTTTTATGTTCATTTCTGAAGCACTCTGATCTGTAAATTTCTAAGTACAAGTAATTGTTTGCGAAGTCCTTACAGTTTTGTGGAGACCCGGAAATGGTAGGAACGTCACGATTGATTAATTCATGTGGATTACTTGTTTAAAGATTGATTTTGTCCATACATCATATTAAAAGCTTTAGCAATAAGAATCGCACGTTGTGTCCACACAGAATGTATATATCATATTCCCCGCCCTGTAAGACGCTACAAGTGCTAAGACGCACCCTGTAGTTTTCAAGCTATTTCTGTCACTGTAATAGCGCACTTATTTAACCATTCTTCTTCCGGTGTTAAGAGGCAGGGTGGATTATTGGAGACATTTTTTAAGAAAAAAAGTGTGTTCAAAGGTGGGAAAATCTAATTTTTTCCCGCACGATTCTTAAAATCAGCAAGAATTATTTCCTTATACGGAATTCACTGGCTGGTCTTCCTGACAGATGCATAGTGTGTTTTATGTGAGGTACGAACCGAACTTTTATATAAGATATAAATTTGTTTTAGTCTTCAGACAGTTAAGGCACATATTTTTCGGTATCCCTACTGTACGGACTAGTATTACTATACAAGTTGGGGAGATGATTAAAAAAATGTAGGAAATGTAAATCCGATGTGATATAACCTCGGCTCTGTCGAAGGCTAATCAGAAAGTTCTGGCACAAAATTTCACGTTTAATGTGGCGATCTTCTCAGTTTACGTTGAATTAAATTTCTTTAGAGGGCAGGCACTACCTCGTCTACGACGAATCCCTCTCACATTAATTGTATTATTTCCCTCCCTATTTATGGGATTACTGATAAGGAATAGCTCATGTACAAATGACCGTAGCGCGAAGCTATGATACCGGAACTGAAAACCAGTGATTTTCATGTGCTACGCTCTGAAGTAACTGTACTCTTGTAGAGGGAATACTTGTTTTTATTACATAGAAGGTCTAATTTGAGGGAAAGGGACCACTTGGAAGACCCAGGCGTAAGTGGAAGGATAATATTAAAATAGATGTTTAGGAAGTTGGATGAGGGCGTAGATTGGATTGATGTGGCTCAGGATAGGGACAGGTAGTGAGCTCCTGTAAACTCGGTAATGAACCTTCGGATTTCATAAAATTCGGGAAATTGCTTGACTAGCTGAGAACCGGCTAGCTTCTTAAGAAGCACTCTGCTCCAGTAAGTAAAAAGTTTTAAATAAAATGTAACTATATTGCTGTATGGCTAAATAGCTGTATTGTTTCTCTCAACGATTTTTATTCCGCTTGTGAAATGTCCTACAAATAATACGCATAAGTGAAATACAGTTCGTGACGCACATAAATTATGTTTGGTATTTGTGTTGTGATTTTAAAATTGGGTCTCCAGGGAACTTTTCCTCTGAAAATGTAACTTTGTGTAACGAAGACTCCGTTTTCCGAATTCATCTCACAGGCGAATCTCTGAGACATAACTTTAAGTAGTGTGTGTCGTGGCTGGCGCGCAGACTGCACAAAGCACACCAGAAGTTGAGTAGCGATATTCAATATCAGACTTTCACTGCTTTAGAAAGGCTACCAAACTTTATATTATTTTGTGTAACTTTGCCATACACCCAACAATATATTCTTTATCTTCCTAATTCCATGTAGTAATAACGTTTTGAAAATGATAGCTGCTGGATTTGTTAAAAGGTTCCACACGTTTTATGACACAGAAGTTTTATTACATATTTCGCAAGACCTAGAGTTGAACGCAATTCTTTCCCTGCTGCTACAAAAATCCGTACTTTTATAAATACGTACAAAACACAAACTGAGTCGTGAGTATTATGAAAGTGCGATCTGTGTGGCGTATATAATATTATAGTATAAAAATGTGAACTCACATATATACTCTTTCTGATTTTTCACGGATATATATATATATATACGTATGTAAGTTTAAATTTTTAATCGCATTGTAAGTTTTTATATATAGGGGTACTGATAAATTCTTAGCCCAACCAGGAAGGAAACAAGCTAATGTTTCTGTCAGAATGGCATGACTTTCCTTCGGCGCCTTGCCTTGCAGGGAAAAAAACTTGATTACAGCTCGCACCTCGATGTTGTTGAAATCGCGCGCGTCCCTCACATGCTTCTGAGCTTGTTTCCTTCCTGGGCGGGCTAAGAACTTATCGTCACCCCGGTACAGGCCTGCTGATGATCGGGAAGGACTGAAATAAGTAGTCTCCTTACAGTACACAAAGATACTCTACATTACTTGTTTAACTGATTGCTTTTGATCGCTTGAAGCACGCCTAAATGATGCCCATTAAGTTAAACTGAGCGTCAGTCATTTAAGAAACTAAGATTCATTTGAAGATTTTTATTTCTTCGTAAGTGCTGTCCTGTATTCTCTTAGCGAGATATTAAGTTTCCATAGCAACCGTCTGTCTGAAACATCTTTCTTTTACTGTGAGGACAGAAGCATTGAATTCTTCGGGAAAGTTAAATAAGCCTACAGAACGACACAACGCCACACCACAGAATAAGGAGGTGACTGTAGCCCCGGCCGGGGGAAATTCACATCGCACATAAAATGATCATCTTCCACTTTGTCCCAGTAAAACCTTGCTTTATGTACATTTAAGCCTCTGTCTAGAACCTTACAGACAATAAAGTACTGAAATGTCAGTCGTCTCGGTACACGTTGGAAGATATGAATCGATTTGTAGTAGCATAAAGACAATTTCGGCCAGTGTTCTAATTTTCGTTAATTATGCTGCAAAACAGGAGGGTGTAAAGTTACCCATCTGCACAGATAAGACCTTCTGTCTGTTGTAGCCTCATTTCCACCGATGTTATTGTATCAAATAACGGAAACATAACAACATCTATTTACAGATTCTTTTCCTTGTTCCTGAGAAGAATATTTGAAGCGAACGGTAATAAGCCATAGGCAGCAAAGTAATTCTTTACAGTTATCATTTCTCCTTTCTTGCTGTTATGCTTATAGTAATGGAATTGTATATCATAATAATGGGCTTATAAAGGCCATATGAAATATTCATATCCTATTTTAAGACATCTTCCTTTAGGCCGCAATATGTACATTTTCGCTAGACGCAACGAAATATTTCATTTTACACATAACTGTTTCGCTGGTCCCAGTGACCGCGCGGCCTAAGGCGTAGGTCTGCGGCCGCTCGCCTGCTGAGATTGTGGGTTCGAATCCCACCGGGGGCATGGTTGTTTGTCTATTGTGAGTGTTGTGTGTTGTCATGTGGAGGTCACTGCGACGAGCTGATCACTCATCAAGAGGCGTCCTGCTAATTGTGGTGCGTTGTTGTGTGTGATCTAGAAACCTCATGAATGAGGAGGCCCTGGCCCACTGGGGGCTTTCGCGCCAAAGAAAAACAAAACACACAACTGTTTCGCTAATCACATTTTTGGAAGTACAGTGACCATCAAAACGCGCGGTAAACTCGGTGTAAACAAACTCAGAATTTGTTCCAAGATTGCTTATTGGAATTGAAAACTTCCATGAACAAACTTGTTTTCTTCGTTACTGTAATATGGGCATGGCTCAGCGCGTAAATCTGTTTCTGATAGAACCTTAGAATTTGGATGAGGGTTCTTGTTGGCGCATCGTGATGGGAAAACTGTTTATACTCGTAATTTACCGTCATTGTTGTTTTCATAATTTTTAGAGTCACTTCCGCATGAACTATATCATAATACACAGATTATCTGTAAATGTTATGTAGTAAGCAATTACACTAATAGCTGTGGACTACTGAAAAAATTTTAAACGTCCGTGCAAAAAAAAAAAAAACAAAAACGAGCAGGTCGATTTAACGGTAACGTTCTATGTTCGTATTCCGGAGGTAAGCTTGGTGAATCTTTCTCCAAATTATGCTGGTCTTCGTAGTTTTTCTCAGCTTCTGTTTCGATAATCCGCTATTTGCACCTCCAAATCTTCACCTATTTCCTAATTTATAGAAGACTTTATTTCCACCAGTTGTGACGCTGTAAACTGTAACTTCTGTAGCTGATGTATTGCCGTAACACAACCTTAGGTACTGAAGAATGGTTTCCTCAATATTTAATGCTGAGGAGAATATCGTCATTTTTACATCGGTAGATGTCAAGTCAGTGCCATATTTTACTGCTTGTGCATTGTAGAGTACGGAAAGATTATTTTTAAAGTGGGTTTGGTGCGTAACGTCTCCGAATCCAAAGGTCGCTTGATAATGTAAACTTTAACGTTTTTGCGACGAACAAGATTTGCTTCTTGGCGATCATCGTACAAATTTTATAACGCAGAATGCCCCACTGTATTTTGAAATTATTTTATCCACACAGTTGATTTAGTATGAAAACATCCCCCTTCTCAAATTTACAATTTGAACAAATCGGTGATTTTATTTCAGTTGCTTCCAATAAACACTCATTCAGACCAAAAATATTTCCCACCAGCTCATCGCTGGCACTAACTGGAACACGACTGTATGCCGGAGGCCGCCGTTTGAACCTTGACCGATTTATCTTGGCTTTCTTGCTTTCCTCAGCCTCTTCATGGAGCATTGTATGGCCGTGTTGGTTGGCATGGAAGCCAATCTACCCTCTTGTGGGCCCGAGGCACGCATTATTGTGGCAGAGGCTCTCTGATTCGCACTCATTTCGAAAGATACCCATCGAACCTATAATTGACACATAATTGTCCACACATGGCGTAGATGGAAGGAAGGCATCACTCGTTATATGGCAGTTGGAGAAATATAATTGGTGTTGTTAATGAACTGGTCTCGTTTCTATATCAAAACCTTTCTATTGGCAGTTTTTATTGCTTAGCGACAGACGGAAATTTTCGTTATAGTGTCGCCGATTGAGAGAGTAGGGGGGGGGAGTGGTAAGCAGTGGGACGTAACTTAAGCTGTGAATCATTCGGACGCGATTTAATATAATGATTTACAGACATACGTAATTCTATTAAAGTCTCTAGAGCTTTATTTTCTGTACTATCTTCACCTGCTTACAGAGTTGATAGCTCTGTTTTCAAAACTGGTACTGTCTGAAGGATAGACTTGTAAATTAATTTACTGTTCAAACAGGGGAAAAGAGAGAAGTAGAAAAAATATAGGAAAGGATATTTTAGAGGAAGAAAGTCGTGAAAGATAAAAGTATTAGTAAGTTATTTCGCGCTGATTATAGATAGGTATTCGCAACGTATATCATATAGAATTTGTAATTACATGTAACGAAAATATACGAATGGGCAGGTCTTGAAGTTTTTATTGCCTTGTGGTTGATGGATCGTCACTGGTTAAAGAATTCCCAACTACTAGGAGGAACACTGAAAATGAAGGCATTTTGTTTCTTCGAAACGGTGGACCCCGATTACAAAGTCTAGAGCCTTAACAAGCCATTGGGAGTGAAGCGTTGTTTTTCCCTTAAACTTCTGGGAGCGATTACCCAGTGAAGGCGGCATCAAGTCCGAGAAGATCGGAGTCATCATACATGAGTTGTTTTACGATGACACGACGACACAAAAGCTTGTAGATGAGCATTTCATATATTTTTTTAATTGTCACATGGACATTAGCAAAGTTTTGGTAGATATTATTATTAATTACTTTTTGTACCAGTACGAATCAGTTGGGTGAGGCACTGCGTTACAAGCCGGAAGGTCGCGGGTTCGATTCCCGAAAGTGTCATTGGAATTTTTATTGACATAATACTTCCGGCCGCACTATGACTCTGGGGTTGACTCAGCCCGTAACAGAAATGAGTACCAGGAATATTTCATAGGGGTAAAGACGGCCGGTGTGTAGGACTGGCAACCTTACCACCTTCATGTGCCGAATGTCTTGAAATCTGGGATCCTCAACCTCCTGGAAACCTCAGGACTTATTCAGACCTGTAATGGGATTGCTTTATTTTTTTACCTGAACGAAAAATTCTCATGTAGAAACTTTAAAAATTTAATAAACAAAAATTACAGAATTGCAATCTTAGTAAACATTAAACATTGTACTTACTGGTGCTTGGTGGGTAATCATACGCAACCTGTAAATAAGAAACAAAAGTTTCTTCATAAGAAACAAGACGTTGAATCGACAGGCCTTCCTCGAGTTGAGATCAAGGGAAGTATATGTTTCCCTTGACCTCTGCCTGAGGCAGCACTGTCAGTTCTAAGCTCTAATCTTTTTGTTAAAAAAGCAATCTTTTGAGAAGGATTTTATAAAAACAAAGGAGATTGCCATAAATTCCGAATCATAAGCTTTTTAATGTCTGTCTTTAAAAAATCCTTTCGATAGTTCGGTACATCTTATTGTCGGAAACAAACGATACACAAATTAATGTTTAAGTGTGGAGTGTGCAGTATTCTGGAGGAATTCCTGTGAGGAATTCTCTTCTAGTACCGTGATATATGCAGTGACAGGTTTTCTTAGACTGTCTGTAGTTAACCTTTCCTATGGCAACACATCAGCTTCGTCTCCTTTCATTCGGTCCGAATTAAACCTTGCAGATGGCAGGATTGTTAAGTTGGTTATGTATAAAACAGGAGCACTAATGTGAAATAGAACTGTCTATATATATGAGGCAGATATTGACAGATATATCTAAAACTAAAACTAAACTCCGTGGCTTTAGTCCGCGAGCGAACCATACCGACAGAGCGGCCGCCGCCGGTAGGCGAAGTTAGTGCCAACTTTTTGCGGATAGAGGGGTGTCACGTGGTTAG